>Ga0126307_10000069_pt1 | contig 56427 bp, 54 predicted proteins | sample Plot28_FD_89955 | JGI IMG/M metagenome (GOLD analysis project Ga0126307, IMG submission 89955) | Serpentine soil microbial communities from UC McLaughlin Reserve, CA, USA - Plot28 | ecosystem: Environmental > Terrestrial > Soil > Grasslands | place: USA: UC McLaughlin Reserve, Lake County... | reverse complement strand
TGAAGCCAGCTACGTCGTTGTGTCGCTTGCGCGTTGTCGGAGATACCAGGCGTTGGACCAGCACCAGCCCCGCAACCGCAACTAATACGGATATACAGACCACAAATAGGCCAGGGATGAGGTCTATCACTGCGGGTGTACTTCCTTTTGCAGTAGGTACTTTTTCTCCACGCTTTCTGGTAGGGCTCAAAATACAACTCTGGAGGATGACGAGCAAACCCTCCTATCGTACCGTCACATGAACTCGCATAGCCCCAGTCCTGTCGGGGTGGAGAATTGGGGCTACCTTACGCCTCCTCCAACATCTCGAAGCACCATTGGGTGATGTAGTAGGGGGCGCCTCCGCGCTCATAGTCACCCACGGACTGCTCGCCGAACGGGTGCACTACCAGCATCCCCTCGTCCCGGAGGACCTTCATGGCTGCATCGTAACGCTCAGAACCGATCTCCAGCCCGGCGTCATCGGCCGCCAAGGCCGGGGTCACCGGCACCTCCTCGCTGCCGCGGGCTTGCGTTTCGTTCAAAGAGCTTGTACCGGCGTACACTAAAATTCGCGTCTAACTAGCGATGCAAGAGTTGCGCATCGAACCGCCCTTTAGCTAGCCCTTATCCTCTTCTTGCTCGAAGCGCCGGCGGTAATAGAGGAGGTTATCCCGGAAGGCTGCTAACTCCTCCATCCTCCACTCGGTCTCCCGTAGCTTCTCTTCCAGAACTTCCTTTAAGCGCGGGATATTCTCTCCCCGTTCGCCCTGAGCTACCAGAGCGAGCAATTCCTTTACCTCTGCCAGCGGGAGCCCAGCCAGGTTCGCCTGCTTTATGAACCGAAGCCGCGCTACCTGCTCTTGACCGTAAAGGCGGTGCTGGCCAGCTTCCGAGCGAGTCAACGGCTTCAGTAGCCTCTGCTGCTCGTAGTTGCGGATGGTCTGTGCACTCAAGCCCACAAGCCGGGCCATCTCTCCGATCTTCAGTAAACGCTTACCCATAGGGCCCATGGCCCATCGTAACTTTTCCCCCGCAGGGGAAGGTCAAGTCTTACTGTGCGCCCACAGCAAAGAGAAGGGCCAGGGCTACTCGAGAGTGACACTAGCCCACGCGCAGGGCTCTCAAGGCAAACCAGGGAAGAGCCCCGCGACTTCTTAGCTCCTTCCCGTCTTGGGAACCTGCCAAACCTCCGAACGTGGTCCTTACCTCGAGCCTCCGCGGACGGCCGGTGGTCCAGATAGGGGCATATCCCATAGGACCGGGGCTTTCGGGCAAGCCGAAGGCCCTCCGGGGAACTACGGGAGGGTAATAAGCAGTTCGGAGGGCCTTACTGGTCAGCCTGGCTGGAGCCCCGCTAGCACACAGAGAAAGACTAGGAGCAAACCGTTGGAGGGGGGATAGTGGCGTACACCCAGCCTGCCTCCCTGTGTGCTGACGATTAGTATGTAAGCTCAGCAGCAGGAAGCCTTAAACATGAAAACGTCACGATCTGGGTAAACCACGCATTGAGGGGGGCGGCGACACTTAGGAGGGGGGTCGCCGCCCAGCCTCCAAGACTCCTCTCACTGAAGGGGCCGGGACCCATGATAGCCTCGGCCCGAGGGGGGTAGGCCTACCACCGGGCAAGAGGGTCCGCAAAGTCTTATGTGGGAGTTAGCCTCGGACGTGGTCCTACAGGCCCTATACCCATCGGACCGGGGCTATCGGGGGTTTCCGTGTCGGCACCTTCTGAAACTGTCCGAAAAGGGGCTTGAGCAACGTTTCCGGCATGAATTTGGCCGGTATACAGAGGACAGAAGGCGCTGCGAAAAAGGGACTTCTCGGCGGTCCGTGGTGCTATGCTGCAGGCACCTCCGGGACTTTTCGGACAGTTTCTCTAGGCTACTCATGAATAGAGCGCTTCAGGCTCAAGCCCGGACTTCGATTTCGCCCTAACCGCCCAGGAAGGTCTGGAAGAGGAGGAACACGTTCAAGGAGACGATCAGCGCCACGACCACCGTGGCTACGGCGGTGGTCGCGCGGTGGTTGACCAGCCCTCCCATGAGGCCCCGGTTACGGCAGAAGATCAAGAGCGGAATAAGCGCGAAGGGGATGCCGAACGAGAGCACGACCTGGCTAAGGACCAGCGCGTAGCTGGAGTTGACCCCTATGGCGAGGATCGCCAGGGCCGGAGCCATCGTGATCGAGCGCCTCAGCCACAGCGGGATGCGGCGGTTTATGAAGCCCTGCATGACGACCTGCCCCGACATGGTGCCGACCGAGGAGCTGGAGAACCCGCTGGCGAGCAACGCCACGCCGAAGATGATCGCCGAGTTGTCGTTGACCAGCACGCGCAGCTGCTCGAAGGCGAGGTCTATGTCTCCGACGTCGGTGAGCCCGTTGGCGTTGAAGAGGGCGGCGGCCAGGATTAGCATGCTGGCGTTGATGGTCCCGGCGATAGCCATGGCGATCACCACGTCTATAAGCTCGAAGCGGAATATCTTCTTCTTCTCCTCCTCGGTCCGGCCGACCACCCTCCGCTGGGTGAGGGCCGAGTGCAAGTAAATCACGTGCGGCATCACCGTCGCCCCAAGGATACCCGCGGCAAGCAGCACGCTCTCGGTGTCCGCGAACTGCGGCGTGAAGAGCCCGGCCAGAATGCGCTCGGCCTCCGGCTGGGCGTAGAACATCTGGAAGGCGAAGGCCAAGACGATCACCCCGACCATACCGGAGATCGTAGCCTCCAGGGGCCTGAAGCCGCGCCGCTGCAACTCCAAGATCGCGAAGGCCCCAACCGCAGTCAGGAGCCCCGCCGGGAACAGGGGTATGCCGAAGAGCAGGTTCAGAGCTAGTGCTGCGCCTATGAACTCCGCGAGATCGGTGGCCATGGCGATGATCTCCGCCTGCACCCACAGCCCCAAGGTCACCGGCCTCGGGAACCGCAGGCGGCAGACCTCCGGCAGGTTCTTGCCCGTGGCGATACCGAGCTTCGCCGACATGGACTGGATGAGCATCGCCATCAGGTTGGAGGCAAGGATCACCCACAGGAGCAGGTACCCGTATTGGGCCCCGGCCGCGATGTTCGTCGCGAAGTTACCGGGGTCCACGTAGGCGACCGCCGCGATGAACGCCGGCCCCAGGAACGGCCACAACGCGCGCAACCCCTTGCGCTCACCCTGGAGCGACCGTTCGGCCGCCCGCGCCACCGCGCTCTCGCCCGGCAGGATGCTCTCGACGGTCTCGGTAGTTTCGGCAGGACGTTCGCTCATCAGAGCCCTTCTAGGTGAGTTATTAGTTATGGCTAATGCTAGTACACACCAAAGCTAAACGTCAAGTGAGCTCATTCTTGTTTTGTTGATTCGAGTCAGTTAACATGGCCGGAGATGAACGATACAGCAACGACCCGGCCCTACTCGTCTTCGGTGGGGGACTACGTCAAGGCCATCTGGGAGGTCGCCAGCGCGGATGCGGCCTCCACGAAGGACGTCGCCGACCGGCTCTCTATCTCTCCGGCCTCGGTCACGAACATGTTCGTGCGGTTGCAGGAGATGGGGCTGGTCGGGTACGAGCGCTACCGTGGGGCCTCGCTGACCGAGGAAGGGCAGGCCGAGGCGATACGGCTGGTGCGTCGGCACCGGCTCATCGAAACCTTCCTTATGGAGCACCTCGGCTACCCCTGGGAGGCGGTGCACGAAGAGGCGGAGCGCCTAGAGCACGCCGTCTCCGACGGGTTCACAGAGCGCTTGGCAGAGTATCTAGGCCAACCGGACCGCGATCCCCACGGCGACCCTATTCCGACGGAGGCAGGCACCCTGCCTCCGGAAGTCTCCTTCCCCCTCAGCGACTCAACAGCAGGCGCCCGCGTCGAGATCGTCCGGGTCAAGCACGAAGACACCCCGGTGCTGGAGTACCTGGGGGAACGAGGACTAATGCCAGGGAGGAGGATCATCGTGAGGGAGGTGCGCACCGTGGACGGCGTTGTCACCGTCGAAGACGAAGAGGGACCCTCGTACTCGCTCGGCTCCTCCCTAGCAGATGCGATCCTCGTTCGGCGGTTATCGGAGGATGGCTCTCAGTAGGACAGTTTCCGCTAATCAGTATTGTCGGCAATTCGGTGAATAGAGGCAACGGGGCGGCCCGCTACTACTCTCTATAGGCGCAAGTGTTCTTTAGTACAAATAGTCCATTTGGGTCACGCCTGATCCTTTGCTCCCTACTACTCTATTCTCTGTTAAGGTCGGGCTGGCTTCCTATCTTTATCATGGATCAAGGAGGTAGTTCATGGAAGATAGGCTAAGCAATCCCGAGGGAGGCAAACGGATCTCTTTCGGCCGCTTGCTGTGGGTTGGCCCGCTCGCTGTTCTAGCCTCGGTCATCGCCAACGTCCTCGTAAGTATTACCGCGGTGGCTCTGGTTGGCATCTCGCCTGAGTTTGAGCCTCTGCATCTGAGGCCGGTCATTGGATTCACCGTAGTCGGGGTGCTTGGGGCCGTGATCGTCTTCGCCCTCGTAGCTCGCTTTTCGCGACGTCCGGTGCGCCTGTTTAGGAGGATCGCGCTCGTCGTCTTGCTGCTCACATTTGTGCCGGATTTATCGCTGCTAAATGCAAGTCCTTATGCAGGTACAACCGTTCAGTCCGTGATAGTGATGATGCTCATGCATGTGGTGGCTTGGCTCATAAGTGTGGGCCTGCTTACGACGCTGACGCGCAAAGGCAACACTCACGACAGATCACGCGTCGCAGAGCGATAGTTGTAGATAATGTCGATCTCCACGAGCGTGGACTCCTTTTGTTCTATGTTTCTAGGCGCCGAACATCCTACCCTACCAGGGGCGCGAGGTTGGCTCCTGCGGCTCCGAGGGGGGAGGGGGTCCAGCAGGTACCTCGCCGGCGCCCTCGGGCTCTTCTGGGGCCTCCTGGGGCCCGCTGTGTAAGGAGCCGCGGCGAGCTGCCGGACGGTGAGAGCCTGCTGCATGATGATCTCATCCGAGCCGGAGGGCTAAAGCTACCCCTCGGGATCGACGAGGGTGCTCCAGAGAAGCTCAAGCAAAACTTTGATCTAGCGCCGCCCTGCACCAAGCACTACCATACCGGCTGCATGTCGAGAGGAAGGAAGAACGCTAACGGGGAGGGCTCGAAGGCCCGTCGCCGCAAGGACGGCCGCTACGAGACCCGCGCTGTCCTGGACACCCCGGCCGGTCGCAAACGGGTGAGCTTCTATGGGGCGACCGCCAAGGAGGCGAACGAGAAGAAGATCGCGGCACTTGCCGACCACAACCGGGGTGTCATGTTCGCGGACCCGAAGGGGCTCAAGGTCGCCGAGTACCTCCAAAGCTGGCTTTCGGACACGGTCCGCTACCAAGTGAGCGAGGGAACTTTCTTGCGCTACGAGAGGACCTGTCGCAACCACCTGCTACCGTTCTTCGGACGACTGCGGCTTCGGGATCTGACACCGGCGCACGTGCGCGCCTTCAAGGCCCGCAAGCTCGAGGAGGGCCTGAACCCCAACACCGTGGGCGTCGTGCAGAGCGTCCTCTCCGCGGCGCTGAACCAGGCCGTGGACGACGGCCTGATCTCCGCCAACCCCGCCGCGCGCGTGAAGAAGGCCGCCGCACGGGGACAGACGCCGATGCGCGCTCTCTCGCACGAGGAGGCCACACGTCTGATCCGTGCCGCCGAAGGCACGCGGGACGAGGCCTCGATCGTCGTGGCGCTGCGCACGGGGATGCGCCAGGGCGAGCTCGCGGCGCTCCGGTGGGAGGACGTAGACCTCAGCGAAAAGGCCACGATCACCGTGCGGCGCTCGGCGGACACGCGCACGAAGACCCGGATCTCCACGACCAAGACCGGCGAGGAGCGCAAGGTGGGCATCGGTCCCCGTACGGCCGAAGCCCTCAAGGCGCACAGGGCACGGCAGCTCGAGGAGCGAATGGCTGCCCGCTCGTGGGAAGACCCCGGCCTCGTCTTCCCCAACGCGCGGGGCAAGGTCCGCCGACGAGACTCCGTGATGCGCTCCTTGAGGAGCCTCCTAAAGGAGGCAGGTCTGCCCGCCCAGATACGCTTCCACGATCTTAGGCACACCGCCGCCACCCTCGCCATCAGGCAGGGGATGCCCATACACGTCGTCTCCAAGATGCTCGGGCACTCCGACCCCGCCATGACATTGAGGAGGTACGCGCACGTCTTGGACGACATGAGAGAGGACGCAGCGCGAGCAATGGACGATCTCTTCTGATCCCTTTGACCCCCGGTCGTATCCTAGCCGCCGATTCTCCTCTCCCTAAGCCCCCTTACCCCGCCGGGCGGAGCAATGGGGATAGAGGCAACGGAGCTGCCCCTTGCTTAAGGGGTTGAATGAGGCGCCTGACCTAGTTAAAGGAGCACGATGAGTACCCAGACCCCGAGCTACTGGGACCCGCACTGGGAGACCACGCCGCCAGACGACCTGTCCCCCACCATAGAGGAGCGTCTCCGGGATCAGCTCCGTTACGTCGACGATCGCTCACCGTTCTACAGGCAGAAGTTCGCCGAGGCCGGCATCGATCCCGACCACATCGGCCTGGATGATCTGGCAGAGCTTCCCTTCACGACCAAAGAAGAGGTGCGGCACTCGCAGGAGCAGGAACCGCCGCTCGGCTTGCACGCCTGCGTCGGCTGGCCCGAGATCTCGCGCATCCACGCCTCGAGCGGTACCACAGGACAACCTACGCTCATCGGGCTCACCCAGCGCGATAGAGAGATGTGGAGCGAGCTGATCGCACGTTGCATGTGGTCCATGGGTGCACGTCCCGAGAGCCGGGCCTGGGTCGCCGCCACGCTCGGATGGTGGATCGCGGGCCTCACCTTCGTCGATTCCTTGCAGCACCTGGGCGCGGCGGTGCTGCCCGCCGGTCATACCGAGCCGGGGCGCACCTTCTCCGTCCTGCAGCGGACCGGCGTCGACTTCGTGATCTCGACGCCGAGCTTCGTGAAGTACCTGGCCAAGTTCGCGCGGGAGGAGATGGAGCTCGACGTCGCCACGCTAGGGATTCGCCACATGGCGCTCGGAGGAGAACCGGGAGCCGGCTTCCCCCACACCCGGCGCCAGCTCGAGGAGCAGTGGGGCTGCAAGGTCTACGACAGCATGGGCACGGCCGATTTTTCGACCCTGATCTGGAGCGAGTGCGAGGCCCAAGTCGGCATGCACTTCCTGGGCCAGGGCTTCATCATCCCCGAGCTCATCGACCCGGATAACGGCGAACCGGTTGCTCCAGAGCAGGGTGTCACGGGAGAGCTCGTCTATACAGCGATCTGGCGCGAGTGCACGCCGCTGATTCGGTTCCGTATCGGGGACTTTGCCGAGGTGCTCGGGCACGGTCGCTGCAGCTGCGGCCGGACCAGCTTCAGGATCCGCGTCGCCGGGCGCACGGACGACATGCTCATCTCCCAGGGCGTCAACATCTACCCCTCCGCAGTAGCGGATGTCGTGGCCGGTATGCGTCCGCAAACTACTGGGCAGGTGCAGATCCAGGCCGGGGACGAAGGCTCTTCGATCGAGGGACCGGTGCCCCTTACAGTCGAGTACGACGAAGCCTCCGACCTGTCCGCCCTGAAAACCGAGCTCGAAGACAGGGTCCGCAAGGAACTCATCTTTCGCGCCGACGTGGAGCTGGTCCCCAAGGGTACGCTAGCTCCAGAGAGCGGGATGAAGAGCCCGCTCGTGCGTCGTACCTAAATTGCTAGGAAGCGAACACGCACCTCGTTGGCAGGGCGACGTTTGCGTGCCGTGAGGTGAGATGTGAAAGAAAACTAGCCAACTGATCTATCCGTAAATCGCTGAGCGAAGGTTCATGGCACCAACCCCTCGCAGACGCGAAAGTGCAACTCAGCGTGTTTGTGTTTCGGTACCAACGAAGTGGCGTGAGTGGCGTCAAGACATGTTATTCCTTGACGGCCTCATGAGGCTAGGGCGCCGACTTTCTGCGAGAAAGCTGAGAACTATCATCTATAGTGAGTTACCTTTTGCTTGTGGGTTTCCCATCTTGACCCGGAGTAGCAGCCTCGGTTGCGTCACCATAACCGTCGACGCGCCAACCATCGGCGGCGAAGCTTGCGAAGAGGTCACGTATTTCTTCTGGGGAGAGGCGTCCTGGACGGTACCAACGGGCCACTGAGTTACACAGGCCCAAGATAGCGAAGGTCAAGATCTTCGGGTCCAGGTCCCTAATGACCCCGGCGGCTATACCCTCCTCGACAAGGTTCTGGAAGCGCCTGGTGTAGGCCCGACGCTCCTCAAGTGTTTCTGCGGAGAAGGGGAAATCTCCCAGCAAGACCACGATGATGGATTTGGCCTCCACGACAGCCTCGACGTGATTGCGGATGGCCGCCTCCAAACGGGCCGCGGGAGAGTTTTCGCTGGCCATCACCTTGTCCAATCGCTCGTTTATTACCTTCAGCCCACGATCGTGGATTTCCTGGATGATCTCCCGCTTGCTCTTCCAGTGATAGTAGAAGACCCCTTTAGTAAAACCTAATTCGCTTGTGATGTCCTCCACCGACGTGTTCGCGTAGCCCTTACTTTTGAACAGTTCGGCGGCGGTTTCCATAAATAGTATCCGACGTTGTTCGTGGCTCAGAGCATGCAACGGGTTGCTCTCCGCCTCCGGGCCCGTGAGCGGGGGACGTCCGATGCGCCGCCTCCGAAATTCCTTCATCTCATCACCCAACTTGTGAGCTGCTTGACACGCTCATAACCTTCCGGTAGAGTACCAGCAATTTAATTAACCAATTAGATAATTATTTGTGTAGCTTGGGGAAGTGGGAAAGGGAGATCAACTAGGAGATGGTAACAGGGGTGTTGGCGATGACGACCGAGGCGAAGCCGTGCAGCACGCGAGCCTATATGGCCGGGCAAAATTGGCGCTTAGCCAACGCTGAATTCTGTTTGTTCCGAAGAGGTCTGCGGGCGCATACAGCGGTATCGGTATGCAAGTAATGTCGCAAGCGTAGAGGGCATAGTCCGCCCGCGGAGGTCCTAGCTATGGCGAATCCGAAGAAGCCCTGGCTCTCGGTGTACGAGGGGAGGGTGTCGAACCGTACGATAGACGTGTCGCTCACCCAGTTTCTCCAGGAGTCGGTGGGGCAGTACCAGCACAGGCCGGTTATGACGTTTGAGGGGAGCGAAACCTCCTACGAGCAACTGTCGGAAAGGAGCGAATGGCTCGCTGCTGCGCTCGCGGAGAGCGGCGTGAGCAAGGGCGATCGGGTCGCCCTCATGCTGCCCAATTGCCCGGAGTACGTAGTCTCCTTCTTCGCCGTCGCCAGGATCGGCGCCGTCGTCACGCAGGTAAACCCGATCTACGTGGGGCGCGAGCTAGAGCACATACTCAACGACTCAGGGACCGAAACGATTATCGTCCACGAGAACGCGTATTCAGAAGTCGCTGGGGTGCGGGACACAACTGCACTAAGGCGTGTGATCGTCGTGGGCGAAGCGGTAAACTTCGAAGACTCGGACACCGTTTTCGAGCGCTTTCTTCCGCAGGCCACGCCGGACCCAGTCCCGCAGGCGGAGATAGATCCGGATCAGGACTTGGCGGTGATCCAGTACACTGGCGGCACCACCGGCGTCCCGAAGGGTGCGATGCTCACCCATCGCGGCCTGCTCGTGAGTATAGAGGCAAACATTAGCCTAATGCTGGAGGATCCGAAGGCTCTCGAAGGGGGAAAGGCCGTTGCTGTGGCGCCCTTCTTCCACATCTTCGGGACCGTCGTGGTTCTTCTGACCTCCATCAGGTACGGGATGAACATGCTGGTCGTGCCGCGCTTCCAGGTCGAAGAGATGATGGAGCTCATCAAGCGCGAGCGGCCAACCATGCTCGCGGGCGTAGCCACGATCTTTACGGCGCTCCACGGCTACCCGGACATGGAGAACTACGGACTCGACGAGATACTCCTCTACATCTCGGGTGGGGCGAGCGTGCCGGTAGGGCTCATGAAGTCCTTCAAGCGCAGAACCGGCCGCGACATCTGGGAGGGGTACGGGCTCTCCGAAGCCGGGACGGTAACCATCAACACCTACCTGCGGGGTCCGGTGCCCGGCAGCATCGGCGTACCTATGCCGACCCTCGACGCACGCACCGTGGACATCGAGACCGGCGAGAGGCAGATGCCCGTCGGCGAGCCTGGAGAGCTCATCATCAAAGGACCGCAGGTGATGAAGGGCTACTGGCGGATGCCCGAAGAGACGGACAAAGTCCTTAGAGACGGCTGGCTGTACACCGGGGATATCGCCCAGATGGACGAGAGCGGCTACTTCTACATCGTCGACCGCAAGAAGGAAGTAATTATCGCGTCCGGCTACAACGTTTATCCCCGCGAGGTGGAGGAGATCCTCTACGGACACTCGGAGGTAGTGGAGGCCGTTGTGGTGGGCGTCCCGGACGAGTACCGGGGAGAGACCGTCAAGGCGTTCGTCGTGAAGAAGGACGACAGCACGCTGACGGAAGAAGAGTTGATTTTCTACTGCAAGGAGAACCTCGCACCTTACAAGGTGCCGGGGTTGCTCGAGTTCCGGGACGAGCTGCCCAAGAGCGCGGTCGGCAAGCTCCTCAAGCGGGAGCTGATCGAAGAGGAGCAGAAGACGGGAACCAACGAGTGAGGCCAGTATAAGTATGTCGAAACTCGAGAGGACAAAAAGATGGATTACGTCGAGGTAGAACGCGAGGGCAGAACGGCGGTCATCACCATAGACCGTCAGGACAAGATGAACGCCCTGAACGCGCAGGTCCAGCAGGAGATTGCCGAGGCGTTCGCCTCAATCTCGCCGGGCGAAGCTCGGGTCGTCGTGGTCACCGGAGCCGGGGAGAAGGCGTTCGTCGCCGGGGCGGATGTCGGCGGAATGAAGGAGATGAGCGCCCTGGAGGTCAGGGAGTTCGGCAAGATCGGGACGCGGATGATAGACGCCATAGAGACTGCTCCTGTTCCTGTCATCGCCGCCATAAACGGCGTCGCGCTCGGAGGCGGGGCCGAGATCGCCCTGGCCTGCGATATACGCATCGCCGCCGAAAACGCCAGGTTCGGTTTCCCGGAGGTCACCATCGGCATCATGCCCGGAGCTGGCGGCACACAGCGCTTGCCGAGGGTCGTCGGTAGCGTTATGGCCCGCGAGCTCGTATTCACTGGCCGCACAATCGACGCGAAGGAGGCAAAGGAGATCGGGCTCGTGAACCGCGTCGTCGGCGAGGGCGAAGCCCTGGGGGCGGCGAAGGAGGTGGCGCGACAGATAGCCGGTAACGCCCCGGTCGCCGTCAGGAACGCGAAGACCGCGATGAACATCGCCAGGAACACGGATCTCGCGAGTGGCGTAGAGCACGAGGGCGACCTCTTCGCGCTTCTCCTTACGACCGAGGACGCTAGGGAGGGCATGACCGCCTTCGCCGAACGGCGCGAACCGGAGTTCAAGGGACGCTAGCCGGACGTCTCGGGAGTGCCCCACAGGAAGACCGGAAGTTCGAGAGACGAACAGCAAAGGAGACCATCATGGAGATACAGGGCAGCACTTTCTTTATCAGCGGCGGCGGCTCGGGGCTCGGGGCGGCGACCGCCAGCACGCTGACGGAAGCTGGCGCCAGCGTGCTGATCGCTGACGTCAACGAAGAGGCCGGGAAGAGCATCGCGGCAGAGATCGGCGAGAGGGCGAAGTTCGTGCAGACCGACGTCACCGACGAACAGAGCGTCCAGGACGCAGTCGAAGCAGCCGTCGAGGCCTTTGGCGAGCTTCACGGAGCGGTGATCTGCGCTGGCATCGGCCCCGCCGCGAGGGTGCTCGGTAAGAAAGGACCGCACCCGCTCGACCTCTTCGAGAAGGCGGTGCAGATCAACCTCATCGGTACGTTCAACGTCGTACGTCTAGCCGGGGCCCGGATCGCTGAGGCGGAGCCGGGAGAGGACAGCGAGCGCGGTGTCATCGTGAATACCGCCTCGGTCGCGGCGTTCGACGGTCAGATCGGGCAGGCCGCCTACTCAGCTTCCAAGGGCGGTATCGTCGCCATGACGCTGCCTATCGCCCGGGAGTTCGCCCGCTTCGGCATCCGCGTGGTGACGATAGCGCCCGGCACCTTCAACACGCCGATGGTCGAAACTCTTCCCGAGGAGGCCCGCGAGTCCCTGGGCAATCAGGTGCCTTTCCCCTCGCGCCTAGGCGAGCCCGCAGAGTACGCCGCACTGGCGAAGCACATAATCGAGAACCGGATGCTCAACGGCGAGGTAATAAGGCTCGACGGAGCCATCCGGATGGCGCCCAGGTAAGAATTGCACTAGCTGCTAGTGGAGAAAGAGTGGAGAAAGGAGAGTAACGTGGCAGAGGAGCTGGAACGACTTGGAGGAGAGGATAGGGGCGAGCCCACACCCCTAAAGCGGGTGATCTCGGCCAGCGTCGTCGGCAACATCATAGAGCAGTACGATTTCCTCCTCTATGGGTCGATGGCGGCCCTGGTCTTCGGCCAGCTGTTCTTCCCGAGCTTCTCTCCGCTCGCCGCGACGCTGGCGTCTTTCTCGACTTTCGCCGTAGGTTTCGTCGCCCGGCCTCTGGGGAGCATCTTCTGCGGACATTACGGGGACAAGATCGGGCGCAAATCGATGCTGGTCTTGACCCTGTCGATCGCGGGGGCCTCCACCTTTCTGATGGGACTCTTGCCGAGCTTCGAGACGATAGGCATATGGGCGCCGATCATACTGGTGATTCTTCGCTTCGCTCAGGGCTTCTCGTTCGGCGGTGAGTACGCCGGTGCGGTGCTGATGGTGGCCGAGTATGCCGCTCCAGAAAGGCGAGGTTTCTTGTCGGGGTTCGTCCCTGCGGGTTCTCCAGTGGGGTTGCTGCTCGCGACGCTGACTGTCCTGTTGGTCTCCCTTCTCCCGGGAGAGCAGTTCTTCGCCTGGGGCTGGCGCCTCCCGTTCCTGTTCTCCATCGTGTTGGTGATAGTAGGGCTCTTCATTCGGCTGAGAATCCTTGACACACCAGCCTTTAGGCAGGTCAGAGAGACGCATACCGAGGCCCGGATGCCGATCGTGGACGTCATTCGCACCAACGTGGACAAAGTGCTCATGGCCGCGGGCATCAGCGGAGGCTTCACTGCGCTCCTCTACATCGTTATCGTCTGGTTCCTAAGCTACGGTGTCGGAACACTGGGGCTGCCCAGGGAGACGCTGCTGGTGGCAACCCTTATTGGCTCGGCCGTTCAGGCGGTAACCCTCTTGGGTTTCAGCGCGCTCTCGGATCGCGTCGGCCGGCGGCCGGTGATCACAGGAGGGGCGCTGGCCTCGGCAGCCTTGGCCTTCCCCTTCTTCTGGCTTATAGAAACTGGAAGCCCGGGTCTGATCTGGCTGGCTTATACGTTGATCTTGGTCGCCGGAGGAGCCGTATATGGCCCCTTAGCCGTCATGCTCGCCGAGTTGTTCGGCACCCGGTTGCGCTATAGCGGGGCTTCTATAGGCTACCAGCTCGGGGCGACCATCGGGGGCGGCTTTTCACCGCTGATTGCCACAGCGCTCGTGGCATGGGCGGGCGGTGCGTCGTGGGCGGTGGCCCTGTTCGTGCTCGCGGTGAGCATAGTGGCGGCGGTCTGCACCTACCTACTTGCGGAGACGGTCCGGTCCGATATGTTGGTGGATCCATCAGAGAGGGGCAAACTGACTGCGGAAGGCGGAAGCTAAACCTTCCGTGTCGGCAGAGACGCTCGGACTCGACGCATCATCGAGGACGGGATGCTGATTCTCGGAGCGGCGTCAACCGGAGTTCAAGGCTGGTCAACGGCAGCGGTTCGGGGCTCGGGGCCGCGACCGCCCGCACCCTCGTGGAGGCCGGGAACAAGGTCTTACCCGGCCGACGTCAACGAGGAGGGCCGACGCCGAGAGCGTCGCGGTGAAAGAAGGAGGAGACGTTGTTAGCTGACGTGAGTCGGTCGTTGGGCACCGACTACTACCTCATAGACGAGTTGCTCACCGACGAGGAGCGCGAGATCCGGGACAAGGTAAGAAGCTTTGTGGACCGGGAGGTGATCCCGGTCATCAACGGGTACTGGGAGAAGGCCGAGCTGCCTTTCGCGCTGATCCCCAAGATGGCGGAGCTGAACCTGGCCGGAGGCACCATAAAGGGCTACGGATGCCCGGGCATGAGCGCGGTGGCTGACGGCCTGGTCACGATGGAGCTTTCGCGTGGAGACAGCGGCCTCAACACCATCTTCGGGGCCTACTCCTCGCTCGCCATGAGTGCTATCCATATGCTTGGCTCCGAGGAGCAGAAGGAGAAGTGGTTGCCCCCGACGGCGCGCATGGAGAAGCTTGGGGCCTTCGCGCTCACCGAGCCCAACCACGGCTCCGACGCGGTGAGGCTCGAGACCTCGGCCCGCCGAGAGGGCGACGAGTACGTAATAGACGGCGAGAAGAGATGGATCGGCAACGGCTCCTTGGCTGATGTCGTCGTCGTCTGGGCTCGTGACGACGAGGGCAACGTAGGGGCGTTCTTGGTGGAGAAGGGCACCCCCGGCTTCTCCACGGAGGTCATGACCGGCAAGACAGCTATGCGCTCGTCGTGGCAGGCGCGCATAAAGTTTGAGGGCGCTCGTGCGCCGGCCGAGAACCGCCTGGAGCACTCCCGAACCTTCAAGGACACCAACAAAGTCCTTGCCGCCATGCGCTATGGCGTCGCTTGGGGGCTCCTGGGGCCCGCTATCGCCTGCTACGAGGCGGCGGTGACCTACGCCAAAGAGCGGGTGCAGTTCGGCAAACCGATAGCGAGCTACCAGCTCATCCAGAAGAAGCTCGCCGACATGCTGGCCGAGATCACCAACATGCAGGTGATTGCCTCAGGCTCTCGCAGCTCTCGGAGCAGGGCAAGATGACCGGCCCGATGGCGTCTTTGGCGAAGATGAACAACGCCAAGAAGGCTCGCCAGCTCGTCTTGGACGCCCGGGACATCCTCGGTGGCAACGGCGTCCTCCTCGAGTACCACGTCGCGAGGCACGTAGCGGACATGGAGGTCGTCTACATCGTCTACACCTACGAGGGGACCGACACGGTGCAGTCTTTGATAGTCGCACGCGACATCACCGGCATAAACGCGTTCGCATGATGGAGCAGGCTAGGTAGGCCAGCAAAGGAGAGCCATGGAAGTAGAGAAGCTCAGAGCGATAGACGTGCACACCCACGCGGAGACTTCCCGAGAGCGTCCGAACGAGAAGCACCTATTCGCCGAGACTGCGGAGAAGTACTTCGGCGAGGAAATGACGCCGAACGCCTGGGACGTCGCGGACTACTACCGTGAGAGGAACATGGCGGCGGTTGTCTTTACAGTGGATATGGAGCCTAAGACCGCCCAAGCGAGGGTGCCCAACGAGGAGATACTCCAGGCGGCTAATGATAACCCAGACGTTCTGATCCCATTCGCCAGCGTCCACCCCGCCCGCGGTGCGATGGGGCTGAAGGAGGCGAAGCGTCTCATCGAGGAAGGGGTGCGGGGCTTTAAGTTTCACCCGAACCTCCAGGACTTCTTCCCGAACGACCGGATGGCCTACCCGCTCTACGAAGTTATAGCCGAGGCCGAGCTTACCGCTCTGTTTCACACCGGGCACTCGGGGATGGGGAGCGGGATGCGCGGCGGCGGGGGAATACGCCTGAAGTACTCGAACCCGATGTACGTGGACGACGTGGCGGTGGACTTCCCGGACATGTCGATCATCCTGGCCCACCCATCGTTCCCGTGGCAGGACGAGGCGCTTTCGGTGTGCTCGCACAAGCCGAGCGTGTACATAGACCTCTCTGGCTGGTCGCCCAAATACTTCCCGCCGAACCTCGTGCAGTACGCTAACACTCTCTTGAAGGAGAAGGTGCTCTTCGGGTCTGACTACCCGGTGATAAAGCCAGAGCGGTGGCTCTCTGATTTTGAGGAGATTAATATAAGGGACGAGGTACGACCCCTCATCCTGAAGGAGAATGCGGTGAAGCTCTTCAGCCTAAATGGAGGCGGGAACTAGAGGGAAGAAGGCGAGTATGAGGATTAGGGAAGAGAGGCACGGTGGGTGATTCCGGCGCCTGCCCTACCATTCGACAAGTGAGCACATAGTAGCTGCTATCGCCAGGGGGACTCTCGGAGCGGGAAACGCGGAATCTCTACACGACGCTTTGCAAGTTCGTCGAGGTTCTTAAATATCTCGAGAATCTCTTCTTTCCTCTTCTCCTCGCTAGCGAGGCTTTGATAGTGTTCCCACCCCATCTCCATCCAGCGCAAATGCCTCTCCTTGTCGTTCATTAGCCCCCCAGTAGGTTTTGCACAGGTATTAGATTACGTGCGCCAAGTTGCAGCGTGGAGAGTATCGTAAAGATAGGGTAGTTAATACTGCTTTGCACAGAAAATATAAACGGAATACCAGAAGTTGTGGTTACAGGGTTCGTCATAACGATTGAACCGGCGTAGCGTACCCGCAGTGCTCGTAGAAGCCGCGGGTGTCACGAGCATTGACCGCCGAATCGCCGTGCCCATCACCTCGACCAGGGCCTCGCGGATGCGAGCCTCGGCTTTGCGCATCAGGCCCTTGATCTTGGCAAAAGCCTCCTCACAATGGGCTCAAGGTCCGGCGAGTAGGGCGGCAGGTAGAGCAGTTCGCAGCTTCGCTCCTGGACGAGCTCCCTGACCCGAGGACCCTTGTGGGCGCTGAGCTTGTCCATCACCACAATCTGTCGGGACCGCAGGTAGGTTCGGGGCGAAGACCTTCTCGACATACGCCTCGAACACTGTGCGGCGGTAGTCGAGCCGATCACCGCCAGGCAAAGCCACATCCCCTCAGAACCCATGCTCGCCAAGAGAGTCGTGTTCGGCCCGCGGGTGCGCGGCACTGATCAGCACGTCCTCTCTCATTTAGAAGCCCAGCCGTACGGTCTCAAACCGGGCGCAAAACGTCCAAAAACGGGGCTCTCGGCGCCCGAATAAGGGTCAGAAAAGGGCATGAAGGAGTTTTTCAAGCTCAACGGACAAGAGGGCATGAAAAGAGCCGAGGCATAAGAATCCCGGCCCTTTTCTTCACCTTAGGCGCTTAAGAACCGCAGCGTTATTATTCCTGCAGTCTCCTCTTCGCTTTGTCTAGCAGGCCTTCTTCCTCTGTTCGATCTGCCTGCGCCGCTTGCCCTTCTGTTTGGTCCTCGACCTCGGCGCTTGCAGCTTGCTGTTTTACGAGGTCAATTCCATGTTTACAATTAGCCTTACTGCTGTAGCCCTCGTTACTATCAGCGATTATTTCGCCGTTCCGGGCGCGAAGGCGCCAACGGTACTCGCCCTTTCGATCTTGGTAGATTTGGAACTTGGTCACTACTGCGTTCACTTCCTGTAGAGCCATCAACTCTAATAGACAGGATAAAGGCTAAAGACGTTTCACCCCGACCTTCTAATTACCCGTTGCGCCGCTCGTTGGAGGCGTCTATATCAACCTCTTCCTTGCGCACGTCCCTCTCTACAACCTCCTCTTCTTCAACGACGTCCTTGCGCAGCCTTATCTCCTCTTTGACCACCGGCCGCTTCTCAACAACAACCTCTTCCTCAACTACCGGTACCTCAACCTCGTCTTCCTCGCCGATCTCTGCCTCGGGAGCCTCCTGGTTCACAGGCACACGCTCGACGGAGACCTCCTCGCGCCTCTTTGGCACCCGGATCTGCTCGCGCTCTGTCTTTACCCGCTTGCGCACACGCACAGCACCGACCTCGCGCTCGCGGGTGCCTGCCCTAAGCTCCTCCTCGGCCCTCGGTACCCTTAGCTCGTCCTCACCTCTGTGCTGTTCGCTGTGGCGCTCGCGGTCCACCCCGCCCCTCGTCACGCCCGGCTGCACGTCGACCTGCTCATCGCCGTCAGTAACATCGGAGTAGTACGTGCCGTAGGCTCCTCTCTCAGCAGCAGAAGATGCTCGTGTACCCTCCACCTGGTAGTAGCTGAGCACTCGCCTCTCGAACTCTGCCGTTATCTCCCGGTCGTCTGCGAAGGTTGGACCCTCCTTAACCGTCTCCTTATCCGTTGCAACCTCGACGAGCTTTCGCTTATTGTTTATGCGCACAAGCTCTATAGGAATGAGGGTAGAGGTCGTGCCCAAGAAGCCCATCTTCACGCCTATGTACTCTGGTTGGTCGTTCTCGTCTACGAAGAGATCGTCCACCTTGCCGATCTTCTCGTAGTTTCTGTCGTAGACCTCGTAGCCCGAGTAGCTCTCCTCAAGCTCTGTGAACCTGTCGCTGCGTTCCTTAGCCAAAGCGCACGTACCTCCTTAGTAGGTGTAGGTGTAAAGGACGCTTATGCCGCTTATCTTGCATCTAATATACCACTACCCTCTGTGCACCGCGCTAAACGTGCATCAATGATTATTGGGGCTTGGTCAAAGAGCTTGCGCCTACAGAGAGTAGTAGGTAGGGGGCTGCCTCGTTGCCTCTAAACTCGCTTGCCTCGCCCTGCTGCCCTTCCGTTCACGAAAGGGTTAGACGGCGTTGGGAAGCGAGTACACCCTCTGCTGCGGAAGGTGCTTCATTAGGCACAAAGGAGAGTGAGTACTAAGAAGATGATCTTTGTTAGCAAAGTGGTTTCTAGCCCGTTGGCGCGACGGGGTGCCGTCAAGCTACTCTCGAGCCCAAGGGCGCGCCGCGTAGCAGTCAGGCTCGCCAAGAGCCCACGTATTCGCCGCGGAGCGATCAAGCTCGCAAAGAATCGGCGGGTACAACGCATGCTCCTCAAGCAAGCAGCAAAACGGATTCGCACCTAGGAGGGTAGGTTGGTGCAGGCGGGGCTTTTGGTGCAAGGCTCCCGTAGAATGGGGTCTGACCCCACGGCGTACCCCAACCGACCCCAACACTCTGACACATGACCCGACATCACTGTTTACTGGAGGTGACCCGATTAGCGATATTTACAGGCTTTATAGGACATCATCCGGCACGCGAAAGAGAGACGGCCTGCTTAGAGCAGAATCCGGCTTACGGGACGGCCTGAACCTTATCTCGAACCCGCGCGTCAAACGTACGTGTCGCCGCAATGGATTCGACAAAAGGATTCACAGTCGGGACTAAGACGATACTCTATACTGCGAGGAGTAGTTGCGGTTCTTTCCTTCTTGCTTTGAGATCGAGAAAGGAATCAGGAGCTCGACGAGGAGAGGCTTATCTTGAGAGGGAGTGCTACTTTTAGCTGGAGTACTTTCACCGCGCGGTTTCCCTGGTGGGCCGGGTCAGTTACAACGGTGGCCATTCTGGGGGCGTTCATCGTCTACGGGCTCTGGGTGACGTTCTTTGCTCCGGTGGCGGAGTACGGCGGGTATTTGCTCTCTCCTATGTATTCGCCGCCGGTGCCCAGCCCCTGGGACTGGCTCTCGCCGGCGGTGTTCGTCCTGTGGATACCTCTAGGTTTCAGGCTCTCGTGCTACTACTACCGCAAGGCGTACTACAGGGCGTTCTTCTGGGATCCCCCGAACTGCTCCAGCAAGGCCCAGCAGCGGGAGCCGCGGAGTCCGGAGAACTACCGGGGCGAAAGGAACCTGTTCGTCTTAAACAACGTTCACCGGTACTTCCTCTACGGATCGATCGTGGTAGTGGCGTTTCTCTTGTACGAGGCGCTCCGGTCGTTCTTCCCGGATGGTGGGTTCGGGATCACCATCGGGTCGCTCCTTTTCCTGCTGAACGTGATCCTGCTCTCGGGCTACACCTTCGGCTGCCACTCCATGCGCCACCTCGCCGGGGGTAGGGCGGACTGCTACTCCTGTGTAAGGGGGGGCAACCTGCGGCGCAAGACCTTCAACTGGGTAAGCATCCTGAACGGACGACACATGTTCTGGGCCTGGGTTAGCATGTTCTCGGTATGGGGAGCTGACGTATACGTGCGGCTGCTCATGGCAGGCGTGATACCGCAGGATCTCGCCATATGGGTGCCTTAGAGGGTAGCGAAGGAATGAGGAGAGGTTGATCTAGGTGGAGAGAGACGGAGGGGTTAACGGGGCTCGCGACCGGCACGAGGTCAATGAGCACGACGTACTGATAATCGGCGCCGGTGGGGCGGGCCTTCGGGCCGCGATAGCCGCGACACAGGTGGGGCTCTCGGTCGGCGTGGTCACCAAGAGCCTGCTCGGCAAGGCCCACACGGTCATGGCCGAGGGTGGGATCGCGGCGGCCGTGGGGAACGTAGACCCGGACGACTCCTGGCGGCAGCACTTCATCGACACGCTGAAGAGCGGGAAGTTCATCAACGACTGGCGGATGGCGGAGATCTTCACCAAGGAGGCTCCGGACCGGGTCATCGAGCTCGAACAGTGGGGCGCGCTCTTCAACCGGACGAACGAAGGCAAGATCTCTCAGAGGCCCTTCGGCGCCCACACCTACCGCCGCCTGTGCCACGTCGGCGACAGGACGGGCCTGGAGATGATTCGGACGCTGCAGGAGAAGGTCCTCGCGACGGGCGCGAAGGTCTACATGGAGACCACGGTCACCAAACTCCTCAAGAAGGACGATCGGGTCGTCGGTGCTTTGGCTTACACCCGTGAGTCGGGCAAGTTCATCCACTTCAAAGCCAAGGCTGTTGTGATGGCTACCGGCGGCTGGGGCCGCATCTACAAGGTCACCTCCAACTCCTGGGAGGGGACGGGGGACGGTGTGATCCTGGCTTACAACGCTGGCGCCGAGCTCATGGACATGGAGATGGTGCAATTCCACCCGACGGGGATGGTCTGGCCTCCAGGAGTGCGCGGTCTGTTAGTTACCGAGGGCGTGCGCGGCGAGGGCGGCGTCTTGAGGAACTCTGAGGGCGAGCGGTACATGGAGAACTACGACGCCGAGAGGATGGAGCTCTCCTCAAGGGATGTGGTTGCCCGGGCCAACTACACCGAGGTCACGGAAGGGCGGGGGAGCGAGCACGGCGGGGTGTACCTGGACATCACGCACCTCGGCTACAACAACATCCTGAAGAAGCTACCCACGATGTACGAGCAGTTCAAAAACCTCGCCGACATAGACATCACCAAGGCGCCCATGGAGGTCTTCCCGACCATCCACTACACGATGGGCGGGATCAAGGTAGATCCCGAGACCTGCGCGACTAACGTACCGGGGCTCTTCGCTGCCGGCGAGGTCGCCGGAGGGCTGCACGGGGCCAACCGTTTGGGCGGCAACTCGCTCTCCGACCTCTTGGTCTTCGGCCGCAGGGCCGGCGAGGGGGCGGCGGCCTACGTCGAGGAGAGCGATCATTCGACCGAGATCGAGGCTTTCGAGGTAGATGCCGAGAAGCGGCGGGTCTTGGAGCCCTTGGAGAAGCCGGAGGGCGATAGCGATGAGAACCCGTACACGATCCAGCAGGAGCTCCAGGAAGCGATGATGGAGCACGCGAACCTGATGCGCAACGAGAACTCCCTCAAGGAAGGCTTGGGTAAAGTCCTCGCGCTAAAGGAGCGTCTGGGGAACGTGAAGGTCAAGGGCTCGACGCTCTTCAATCCGGGCTGGCACACCTCGATGGACGTCTACCACCTGGTCCAGGTCTCTGAGATCATCCTGCGCTGCGCTTTGGAGCGCACGGAGCGGCGCGGAGCGCAGTGGAGGCTGGATTACGACGGGCCCGACGAGGAGCTCGGGAAGATCAACCTCATCACCAGGAAGGACCAACAGGGCGAGGTAGACATCGAGAAGCGGGAGATCCCTGAGATGCCTGGTCACCTGGCGGAACTGTTCGAGAAGGAGAAAGTGTCATGACGGAGAACAACGGCCAGGGCGACAGGGCGGCCTCCAAGGCTCACGCCGACCTGCACCAAGACGAGCTTCAGACCGCGAGCGGCACCGTGAAGCTCAAGGTTTTCCGGGGCGACGGCGAGGGCGGCGAGGAGGTCGAGTACGAGATACCGGCGGTCGAGGGGATGGTCGTCCTCGACGCCGTCCTGACGGTCCAGGCCCTGCAGGCGCCGGACCTGGCAGTGCGTTGGAACTGCAAGGCAGCCCACTGTGGGTCTTGCAGCGCCGAGATCAACGGCAAGCCCAAGCTGCTTTGCAAGACGAGGGTCGAGGAGTACGAGGGGCAGGAGATCCGGGTGCACCCCATGCGGGCGTTCCCGGTGGTGAAGGACCTCGTCTCGGACGTCAAGTGGAACTACGAGGTGTCGCGCTCGATCACGCCTTTCACCACCGACGAGCAGGCGCCGTTCATCATGTACGAAGAGGATGTCGAGCGTCTCTACGAGCCTAAGAGGTGCATCGAGTGCTTCATGTGCCAGGACGTCTGCCACGTCTTGCGCACCCACCACAAGTATCCCGAGTTCGCCGGTCCCCGCTTCTTCGTGAGGACACAGTGGCTTGAGATGCACCCGAAGGACACGGAGAGTCGCCTGGGCGACCTCAAGGAGGAACACGGTCTCGGGTTCTGCAACATCACCAAGTGCTGCACCGAAGTTTGCCCGGTAGACATTAAGATCACCGACAACTCTATCATCCCCCTCAAGGAGCGCGTCGCCGACGAGTACTACGACCCGGCCAAGTGGCTGATGCGCAAGATCCGGGGCAGGAGGAGCCCGAAGACCGGTGAGATATTAGGGAGGAACGGCGGGTAAAGAGAGAGCGGACGACGGGCTTCGAACCCGCGACCTCCAGCTTGGGAAGCTGGCGCTCTACCAACTGAGCTACGTCCGCATGAGAGGCCATTTTAGCACGCCGGGCGTAGCTCTAGCTAGCACGCCGGGCGTAGCTCTAGCTCTACCGTGAAGGCTCAAGAGTTCGAATTTTGTCCTCGATGCGGCGGTCCTCTCAGACTTTGTGAGGTCAAAGCCTGCGAGCCGGAGCGGCTCGTGTGCAGGGAATGCGGCTTCGTCTTCTACCAGGGGCCGAAGCTGGTAGCGGCGGCGATATTCGAGCTCGACGGCGGGATCGTCTTGACCCAACGGGCCATCGAGCCGGGCTACGGCAAATGGACCTTCCCGGGCGGCTTCGTCGAGCGGGGCGAGAGAGCTGAGGCCGCTGCCGAGCGCGAAGCGTTAGAGGAGGCGGGGTTGGAGATCGAGGTGGGGGAGATCGTCGGCCTGTACTCCTACGAGGACCAGGTGCCGGTCATCGCGGTCTTCTCAGGACAGGTCGCGGGCGGAGAGCCGACACCACTGGATGAGACGATGGCCGTGAAGGTCTTCCCCCGCGACGGGCTGCCATGGAGCCAGATGGCCTTTCCGAGCACCGAGCACGCGCTAAAGGATTACCTCAGGAAGTTCTAGGGGCTCGTGTGTCCACCGGCGGACCGTCTCGTGGTGGGGCAACCACGCCTCCCAGATCGACCTCGCCCACCACTCGACAAGCCCGGCATGCTCGGCGGGGTTCCTCGCCTGCCGCACGTCGAGGACCGTGACCTCGCCGAGCGAAGCGGGAGGATCCAGCCAAACGAAATCACGCTTTCGGTTCGCGGCCCTTTGCATCGCTTTCATGACTTCACTAGAGCCGCAACCCTGTTCGAGTGCGAGGTGAAGGCCGATCAGGTGAACGGCCACGGATCTGATAGACCGCCGCGAAGGTTCCCCAGGATGCTGTGCCATATAGGAGTCCGTGGACAGCCGATGGGCGGATGCGTAGCGGTAATCGCCGTACTCCTTCTCGAGGATCTCCAGGAAGATAGCCCAGCAGCCCGGCGAGGCACCCACGTACGATCGCGCCGAGACATCGACGTTGGGCAAGACGAGCGCGCCGCACCCAACGCACGGTTCTAGGGATTCTACATCCGCGTGCGAACGCGACCCCTTCATCTTAGACAGCCGTTCCGGACGATCCATCGTCAGGTCCCGCCCTCCGAGAGCACCTCCTCGGCCGCCGCCACGATCTCCGCCTCCTCCGCGAGACGCCCGACCCCCGGCTCCTCTTCCGCGGACGCCATAAATCCTTCTGCCGGGCCGACGAAGTCGTGACCCCAGCTTTTTAGGGTCTCGACGTTGCGCTGGGTTGATGGGTTGTTCCACATCTCGGGGTTCATTGCCGGGGCCCAGAGGACCTTCTTCGCGCCGGCGAGAATGGTGGCGGAGAGCAGGTCGTCGCCCAGGCCGATCGCGACTCGGGCCATCGCGTCGGCGGTGGCGGGGGCGACGAGGACGAGGTCGGCCCAGCGGGCCAGAGAGACATGCTCGACCCGGCCGGACACTTCCCACCAAGTCTCGTCGGTGTGGACGTGGCCTCCGGCGGCTATCGCGATGGTCTCTTCGGGGACGAAGCGGAAGGCGGCTTCGGTGGCTATCGTCCTGACCTCGTGGCCGGCTTCTTTGAGGCGACGAATCACACCGGGCGCCTTGTACGCCGCAATGCCGCCCGTAACGCCCACGAGTACGTCCGCCACGCCGGCAGTATACCCGGGCGCGTCCTCCGCCGCGCTTACGAGGGTCGGACGAGAACGTCGTACACTCGGAGGAGAAGCGAAGGTAACGCCTCCGATCCCAGCGCCTCGCCCCGGCCCCGCCGCGTTTGTGCTCACCGGCCAGCAGTACACCCGCATTCTGCAGGCCGAGCAAGACGGTGATCATCTCGTGAAACTACCGAGAACACTTCCTGCCCCGGCGGCGCCACTTACCAGGCGGATAACGCCTCGGGCAGCAGGTTCGTCCCTCAACCGAAACCGCTCCCGGGACTGCGAGGGTACGCGGTGGGAAGCTGCCGTAGAGCAGGGCCCCCCTCTGAGCGGCCTACCCCACGACGGGCCGAGAAGTGAGGAGGGCGGGACGCGCACGAAGAGCCCCGCCCTCTCCTCGTGACAACCGCGAAGGCGCCCCTCGGGGCGAGAGCCGCTAAGATATAAGGTCGTGGAAGGGACGCTGAAAGGCAAAGCGGCGGTCGTGACCGGCGCTTCGAGCGGCATCGGGGAGGCTGCGGCGCGGGCGTTATCGGTGCGGGGCGCCGCTGTCGTGCTGGCGGCCCGCGCCGATGAGAAGCTGCGGTACCTGGAGCGCGAGATCCTGGCCGCCGGGGGCCAGGCTTTAGCCGTAAAGACCGACGTTTCGGTCGAAAGCTCGGTCGAGGCGTTGGTTGAGCGGGCAGTCGAGGAGTTCGGTTCTCTGGATATCCTGGTGAACAACGCGGGGCTCGGGCTCTCGGGACGCGTCGCCGAACTGCGCGTCGAGGACCTACGCTACCTCTTCGAAGTGAACCTCTTGGGCCCCTTGCGCTGCGTGCAAGCGGCCTTGCCACACATGACGCGGGGCGGGCGCATCGTCAACGTATCCTCGGTGTTGGGAAACCGCGCCATACCAAAAGTCGGCGGATACTGCGCTACGAAATCTGCCCTGAACGCGCTCTCCGACGCCTTGCGGGTCGAGATCGCGGAGCGGGGCGTGACGGTCACGAGCGTATATCCGGGTACGACCCGGACGGCTTTCCGGGATAACTCCCGGCGCACGAAGGACGAAAAGCGCGGCTGGCGTCCCGGGGGCGTAACGCCCGAGAGGGTGGCCCAGAAGATCGTGCGTGCCGCCGAGGAGGGAGGGCGGGACGTCTACGTCACCCTCCCGGACAGGCTCTTCGTGGCCGGGGCGACGCTGGCCCCGGGTCTCTTCGACCGTCTGCTCCGCCCCTGGACGAGGGATTGAGCGTTTTATGGGCTTCGAGGAAAGCGCTCTGACCAGGCTCCGGCGCTACCGCGAGGAGGCTGACCTCTCTTTGGAGGTACGGCGCGGCATCGAGGAGGCTACCCGCCGCTTCTCCGAGCGGCTCTTCGTGGGCCTGGAGTACGCAGCGGCTCTGGGGCGTCGGGACGGCTTCGGGCTGGAGGCCGAGCGCGCGAAGGACGTGCTCATTTTGCGGGTGGAGGCAGCGAAGCTCCCTGGCACCGAGGCGCGCCTCACGCTCGGGCTCGTCAGGGGCGTTGCGGCGGAGACGGACGAGGACCTGATGCATGAGGCCCTGAGCCGCTTTCACCTCGACCCGTCCGGCTACTCGGGCCGGATCCTCGGCTGGTCGGAGGAGGGGGAGGAGCCCTGCCAGACCTTCGTGTACGGGGACGGCGTGTGGAAGACCAAGGGCCTCTTCGTGGCGAAGGCCCGCGGGCGGGTAGACGACCCGGACGACGTACTCAACGGCTTCTGCCTGCGGGTACTCGGGCGCCTCGTGGATCTCGGCGGCGCTCACCGGGGGTGCGGGGCGGCGGTGGACGCAAGGACCTTATACCCTCCCGGACCTCCTGTCCGGCAAGGAGCACCCGACCAAAATACGCTGGCCAAGGTAGGAGGCGTTAGCCCTCGAACCCTTTGACCGAGCGGACTTTGTAGCCTCGGGGAGCGGGGGAGAAGAGGCCATGGCGTACCGGGTCTTGCAGGGCCTCGGCTATCTCTTCGTCGGTGCGGTCTTTGAGGGTGTTGCGGAGGTCTTTGCGGTTGATCTGGCCGTACCCCAGGAAAGAGCATAATCCCGCGTGGAGGACCTTCGGGGCGGGGGGCGAGGAGGAGCGACCAGACCTCCTGCTCGTACCAGAATTCGCCGGCGCCGGCTGTGTTCTCCGGGCACCCGCCGCGGGCGGCGTGGAGGGGGATGACCTCGGGGAGCGTCGCTTCGGTCTTCACCGGTAGCCCCTTTTGCCGGTGCCAGGCAAGGACCAACACCTTTGTGCTATCGTCGTGTATCTCGTAGACGAGCCGGTAGCCTCCGACCCCAATGCGCCGCTCATCTTCTCGCCCGCTGAGCCTACGGCATCTTGGCGGACGAGGGTTCTGGCCGGGGTCTCGAATGGCTACGTCTATGCGGCTTTGAACATCCGTCGGCAGCCGGGCCACCTGCTTCTGTACCTTGCGGGAATCTCTACCGCAAAGGCCATGCTAGTCGCCGGTGACCTTGCCCTCTCGAATCTCTTGCATGGCCTGTTCGCAGGGGATGACCTCTTCCTCGCTCCGCTCGATGGCCGCCTTGGTTTTCCTGATGGCTTGTAGGGCTTCCAGGTCCTCCATCTCGTCCTCGATCTCCCGCAGCCGCTCGTATTCTTCTATATCGAGTACTACCCTGATACGCTTACCTTTCTCGTCGGTCAGGTAGCGCGCTCTCGTCCGGCTCCGCTCTTCGGCCTCGGCCTTCACCGGAGGACGGTGCGCACCGTTTCACCGACGGCGGGGGTGTGGATCTTGTAGCTGGGTGCCAGGCGGTAAGCAAGGTCGCTTATGCGCCTCTTCGAGCCGTGGATGAGGATGATCTGGCTGGGTTTTAGCTTCTCGGTTATCCCGAGGAGCTCATCCTGGGTGCAGTGGGCAGCGAAGCTAACCTTCTCTACCCGCCAGCCTTCCTCCTCGCCGGGAGCGCGGGATGCCCCGTAGGAGGCCTGGGCGTTGGAGGGCAGGATCACGGCGTTCACCGGGTCGTCCTGCAGGCGCCTCCGGTAGAAAGCCGACGCCCCGCCCTGCATCGTCACCGGCGAGGCGATGATGGCGCACGGGTTCGAGAGCACCCGCTCACGGGCCTTATCGTCGTTGGCGACCGCCCGGATGTTCTCCCCGAAGAAGAGCTCTTTAGGGTCCGTATGCTGCAGGTACGGCTTCATGTAGCCGAGCTGCTCGGCGTACAGACGCTCGGAGGTGGTCACTACCGAGCCGTCTACGTAGATGAAGACTTCGCGGTCGAGGCCGTATTCCTTGCCGTAGTGCTTGAGGCCGAGGATGATCTCCTGCGCCTGGCCCAAAGCGTACGTAGGGATCAGGACTATCCCTTCGCGCTCCACAGTGGTCTCGTTGATGACCTCGATCATGGTCCGTATCGACTCGCTAAAGGGCTGGGGCTTCTGGTCGGCTAATGTTGCCTCCATGATAAGGAGATCTATGTCCTTCACCTCAGGTAACCGCGCCGAGGGGATGGAGAAGTGGTCCTCCAAAGAGATGTCGCCGGTGTGGAAGACTGTCGCCGAGCCGGTCTCGAAGAGCACGCTCGCCGCGCCGAGGATGTGACCGCTCTCGGTAAGCGTGATCCTTGCGTCCCCGACCTTTACGGGCTTGCCGAACGGCACGGGGGAGAGGCGCCTCTTCACCTCGCTCAAAGTGGCCCCGCCAGACAGGCCACCGCCCATTGCCGCGTGGTCGTTGAGCGCGCTCGCTATGAGCTTGGCCGAGGGTGGCGTGCAGTAGATCGGCACGTCCGGCCGATCTCGGACCAGGAGTGGTAACGCCCCGCAGTGGTCTAGGTGGGCGTGCGTAATCACCGCCGCGTCAAGCCCCTTTAACGCCCGGAAGTCGGGCGTCAGGATCCCCCTGCCGTCGGGCTTTATGCCGGCGTCTACCAGGACCCGCGTCCCCCCGAAGTCTAAAAAGTGGCTGCTACCGCCGACCTCGCCCGCCCCGCCTAAAGCCCTAAACGAGAGCGTCGGCCAGGGCTTCGCACGGGCGACCTTCGCGCTCTCGGAAGGCTCTTCGCTCGAAACGTCGTCCCTTACGCCTGCTGCTCTGGCCGATCCGAGCGCCGCGAGCGTATCCGCGCCGCCGACGACGCTAACGGCGGCGCGGGAAGGTGAGGGATCCGGATCTTCCGCGGACTCTTCACCGCTCTGTTGGGCGTCCGAAGAGCGTCTGGGGGAGCGGGGTTCACGCAGGTCAGCGTGGGCGCGGAGCACGTTGCCCATGAACTCCATAAGCTGAGCGGTCCGCGCCGTGCCGTCTAGAGAGTTAGGGAGGGCGCTCACCTCATTCTTGACCGCGCGGACGAGGAGCTCCCCGAAGCCCTCGTCCGCGAAGCGGGCATTCTTGAGGGCGTCCCGGATCCTGTCCCGCTCGACGACGACACTTCCCAGCTCCTCGTGCAGCTCCTCCAGGCGCTCGGCGGCGGAGGAGTAGGCCCTCCGTTCGCCTTCGAGGATGCGCTCGAGATGCCGGGCCCTCCGCTCTAGTCCCGTGACCTTCTCGCTCATCTGGTCCCGGAGATCCAGCGCAGCGGTGGCCTTTTCTTCGGACTTTCTCGCTCCTACCTCGGCGTCCTCTTTCTCGCCGCGCAAGACCTCGACTTCGCGCCCCAAAGCCGCGGCCCGCTCGTTGGCCGCCCTCGAGGCGAACGAGAGCTGCTCGTTCTCGCGCTTAAGGTGCTCGAATTGGGCTTCGAGCTCCGCGATGCGGGCATCTTCAGTGGCCCTTTTCTCGGCTTTCTGGTTCTCCTCGCGCCAGCGCCGTGTTAGGGCTTCCACGACCTCCTCATCGGGCTCAGCCTCGTCGCTCAAAGCCGCCAGGAGCAACCCTTCCGTGGTATGAGCCTTCGCGAGCTCCTCGACGTTGTCGGGCTCGAGGTCCTCCAGTGCCTCGTACGTCTCGGGCGGTATCTGCTCCGCGACCGCAGTGCGGAAGGCGCTCCAGGCGGTGACGTCGTTTATGATCCTGCGGGAGATGCCCCTCAGGATTGCCGACCCGCCTCCAGACTTGCGGGTCAGGGCGTCGGCCTGTATACCTCTGGGGAGCAGGGCCTCTTCGAGGCCGGGGACGTTCTTGCAGAGCTCTGCCAGGGTCGTCCTCGTGTCTAGGCGAGCGAGGCGGCGCTGCAGGAGTTCCTCCGGAAGGCTTTTGGGTGGGAGCGAGGGTGGCGCGACCCTGCCGGTGTCCTCTCCCGTGTCCTCAGTTCCGCCGTCTTTGGGTATAGGATCTGACATCGTATCTCCCCTCACGAATGCTAATGTTCTCTGGCGATCTCATACGATCCAGATTTTATCATGGGCTTATTCCCGGCCTCGTGGGGCTTCTCTCGGGCGGGGGCTTGCTATAAACTCCTAGCGTGATGGGCGAGAAGCCGGAGAACGAGGCGAAGATCCGGGCGTATTCGCCCGGCCGTTACCCGATCCTCGTCGTGGAACTGCCTTCGGGCGAGCTGCGGACGTTCTACTACGAGACCGGCTACGACCCCGAAAGAACCAAGCCGGTGGCCGAAGACTGGCTCCGGGAGAACGCCATAGGCCGACACAGTTTCGTCGAGGTAAACCCGCCCCGTGAGGTCCAGCTCCTGGCCTTCAGAGACTACGTTCGCCGGGAACTACTCGAAGAACCCTAAAAGAACCTTCGGTGCCCTAGCCTGCGTGACGCGGTCCTTATAGGGCTGGGAGCGCTTACTCGTCTTCTTATGTGCTCTTACTCTTGCTCTTCTGCTGAGCGCTCTTCTGCTGGCTGTTGCTCGCGCCGCTACTCGTACTCTGTTGTTGGCTGTTGCTCGCGCCGCTACTCGTGCTCTGTTGTTGGCTGTTGCTCGCGCCGCTACTCGTGCTCTGTTGCGGTTGGGGGCCTTGGCTCGTGGTAAGGGTCACCGTGGTTCCAGGGGGAACCTGAGTACCCGCTTCGGGGTTCGTGCTGAGTACCTCGTTCTCCGGCCGGTTACTCGGTACCATCGTTACGTTCCGGTTCACGCTTAAGCCTGCGGTTTGCAGGTTTTGGGCTGCCGTGATCCAGTCCTGGCCCGTGACGTCCGGAACGGTCACTTGGCTCGGCCCGGAGCTGATGGTGACGGCCACGGAGCTGCCCGGCTCCGCCTCGCTGCCAGCCTTCGGGCTCTGGGAGACGATGGAGCCCTCCGGCACCGAGTCACTCGGGGTTGTGCTCTGCGAGCCCAGCCTTAGGCCGGCTTCTTCAAGTATCCCTCTCGCCTGGACCGGCATGATGTTCGCCACGTCCGGCACCTCGACAGTCCCGGGTCCCTCGCCGACCGTGATCGTAACGGTCGAACCGACCTCGGCCGTCACGCCGCCCCGCGGGTTCTGCTCCATCACGTAGCCCTCGTACTCCGCGGAGCTCTCCTCGGTCCTCTCATCGACCTCGAAGCCAACCCCTCTCAGGATCCGCTCGGCATCTGCGCGCGTTTCGTCCCTGACGGCGGGCACCTCGGCCACCTGTCGTGCGCTGGTGACGACGGAGATCTCTGATCCCCGCTCAGCCTCTCCGCCCGGCTCCGGGTCCTGGCTCAGGATCGCCCCTACGGGTTCCTCGCTGTCTTCCCTGTCCACCTCGCGGACCTCGAAGTCCTCGCCGGCTATGCCCTGCGCTTCCCGGACCGACGCGGCGTCCGTAAGGTCCGGGACCTGGGCCGGCGGGGTGAGATCCGGGAGCAGGCCCAGAGTGTAGGCGCCCCCGCCGAGCAGGGCGAGGAGCAGGAGCAGTGGGAGCAGAAAAAGGGGCCATCTCCGGCGGCGTTTGACTTCCTTCGCTTCCGCTGGAGGCGCCGGCGCCACCGGGGTCTGCTGAGCCGTTCCCGCGGGCGCGACGCGGTTCATCACGCGGGTCGCCTCCAGAGCCGCGGGTTCGAGGCCGTCGAGAACCCTCTCCAGGTCTTCTATGAGTTCGTCGGCGTCGGCGTAGCGGTCGCCAGGGTTTTTGGCGAGGAGCCTGACGGTGACGGCGTTCATTCCCTCGGTCACCTCGGGGTTGATCTCCCGGGGAGGGGTGAAGTGGCCGTTGACGTGCTTCATCGCTATGCCTAAGGAAGTCTCCGCGTCGTAGGGGAGGGTCCCGGTAAGCATCTCGTAGAGGACCACGCCCAGGGAGTACAGGTCGCTCTGAGGACCCACCGGATCGCCCATCGCCTGCTCGGGCGAGATGTAGTGTGCCGTGCCCAGGATCAAACCCGTCTTCGTCATCGTGTCGGAGGTGGCGGCCCGGGCGATCCCGAAGTCCCCGACTTTGACGTCGCCCGCGTCGGTGATGAGGACGTTGTGTGGCTTTATGTCCCGATGCACTACCCCGGCATGGTGGGCGGCCCTCAGAGCCTCTGCGATCTGCAACGCTACCGCCGCCGCCGTCCGTGGCATCAGGGCGCCGCGTTTGAGGATGCGGTCCTTCAAGGTGCCGCCGGGCAGGTACTCCATCGCTATGTAGTACGTCCCGTCCTCGGACGCGCCCCGATCGTAGATCGAGATTATGTTCGAGTGACTAAGGGCGGCGGCGCTCTGGGCCTCTCGCCTGAAGCGCTCGACGAACTCGTCGTCGGCGGAGTAGCGCCCGCTCATGATCTTTAGCGCCACGTCCCGGTCCAGGACATCGTCGTGGGCGAGGTAGACGTCGGCCATGCCCCCGGAACCCAAGGGCCTGACGATTCGGTAGCGGTTGTCTACGAGCTGTTCCAAACTTAGGGCATTATAGCGTTAGCCGCTCTGTCTCTGGCCAGAACTCTGGCTCGGGCCCTGACCAGGAGGGGCCTTTTGCTGACCAGGGACTGCTTTCTGGTTCTGATCGGGATTCTGGAAGGGGAACCCGTTCTTTGGTTGGGCGGGCGGAGCTTTCGTCTTCGGTTGGATAGGTTGGGTGGGTTGGGTGGTCTCCGGTGCGGTGGGTTGGGTGGTCTCCGGCGCGGTGGGCTGGGTGTTCTGTTGAGTCTCGGTTGGACCGATATAGGCCTCCATGAGACGGCGGGCGATGGGGAGGGCGGACTTGAAGCCCTCCTGCCCGTTCTCGACGAGGACGGCCACGGCGATCTCGGGGTCGTCCGCCGGGGCGAAGGAGGCGAACCAGGAGTGGAGCTCGCCCCCCGGGGCTTCCGCGGTGCCGGTCTTTCCGGCCACCTTGATGCCAGGGATTTGGGCGCCGGTCTCCTCGTCGGTGATGGACTTCTGCATCATGTCGTTGAGCGTCTGTGCGGTCTCCGCGTCCAGGACCCCTCTTCGGACGCGGGGGGTGGGCTTGTCGAGAATGACGCCGTCCGGAGAGCGTACCTCTCGTACCAGGCGGGGTTCCATCATAGCCCCGTCGTTGGCGACGGCCCCGGTCATGTTTGCCATCTCGAAGACGTTGGTGACGTTCGGGCCCTGGCCGAAGGCGATCTGGGCTATGTACCCCTGAACCCACTGCTCGGGCGGGAGTTCGCCCAAGGAACTCGGGGCCACGGGCAGCGGGAAGTCCTCGTAGGGGTCTTCGAAGCCGAAGTCTAGGGCGGTCTGGGCCAGGAGCTGGGCGCCCACCTCCTCGTTGGCGATCCTGGCGAAGATGGTGTTTATGGACTTCCCGAGGGCCTCCGTGAAGGTCACCTCCCCGTACTCTCTGGCCCTGTAGTTGTACACGTCGTACCCCGGCGTCTCGTAGGTTCCGGTGTCGTCGAACTCGTCTTCGGGGTCCACCCCGGCCTTGAGGGCCGCGGCGGCCGTGATGACCTTGAAGACCGAGCCCGGCGGGTAGAGCCCCTGCATCGCCCGGTTCAAGAGGGGGGCCTCCGAGTCCTGCACGAGCTCGGGGAAGTTCTCGTCTATGTTGTTCGGGTCGTAGGAGGGGTAGGAGACCATCGCCAGGATCTCGCCGTTCTTGGGGTTCAGCGCGACGACGGAGCCTCGGCCCGTGCTGCTCTGGGCGAGCTGGTCGTAGGCGAGGCGCTGGAGCTCGGGATCAAGGGTGAGCGTAACGTCGTTGCCGGCCTGGGGACCGCCTGTGATCTGGTTTATCAGCCCGTCCAAGGTCTCGGGCTCGCCGCCTCCGGAGAGGTTGTTGTTCTGGCCGATCTCGACCCCGCTCGCCCCGTACCTGGGGCTCCAGTAGCCGATAACGTTGGAGTACACAGACCCCTCCGGGTAGACGCGGCCGTAGGTGCCGTTGTCCTGCTCTTCGCTGCGGGCCAGCACCGTCTCGCCGTCGTTCGCCAGGATCAGGCCGCGCGGGACCCCCTGGACCCGCTGGGACTGCAATGAGTTGGCCGGGTCAGTCGCTAAAGACTCCTTCGCGTAGACCTGCCAGTAGGCCATGACGCCGACCAGAGAGACAAAGCCGGCCACGAAGAGGTAGAAGGTGCGCCTGAGCTGGGCGTTCAAGCTTTCCCCACCGCTCCACGCCCCGGTACCTCTTCTTCGTCGGCGGTATGTTCTCCGGCCTTCTCGGAGACGACCAGGAGGAGGGCCGTGAGGATGAAGTTGCCGACCACCGAGGAGCCACCGTAGGAGACGAAGGGCAGGGTGATGCCGGTCAAGGGGATGGCCTTCGTGACGCCGCCGATGATAACCAGGGTCTGCAAAGCGAACATGGCCGTGAGCCCGAAGGCGAGGAGTTTGGAGGCGTCGTCCTCGGCGAGGAGGGCTATCTTCATGCCCCGGTACACGAAGACGAGGAAGGCGAGGAGCAAGGCCGTCGCCCCGAGGAGCCCGAGCTCGCTGGCGACGGTGGAGAAGACGAAGTCCGTCTGGACGTTGGGGATAGTCTGGGAGAAGCCTTCGCCCAGGCCCGTGCCGGTGATGCCGCCATCGGCGATGTTGAAGATGCTCTGAGTGATCTGGAACCCCGACCCGGAGGGATCGGACCAGGGATCTAGCCAGATCTGAACGCGCACTTGTACGTGCGAGAACATGAGGTACGTCGCGAACGAGCCCAAAGCGAAGAGCAGCGAGCCGAGGATGACGTAGGCGATCCGACCCGTCGCCGCGTAGAGCATCAAGAGGGGTACGGCGAAGAAGAGCAGGCTGCTCCCGAGGTCCTTCTCGAAGACGAGGAGCCCTAGAGAAACCGCCCACACGAGCGCCACGGGCCCGAAGTACTTCAGCGGTGGCAGCTGCACCCCCATCAACGAGCGGCTCGTCGCCGCCCAGGGGTCGCGCTTCTCGGCCAGGTAGCCGGCGAAGAAGACGACGAGCGCGATCCTGGCGAACTCGGAGGACTGGACGTTCACCGGGCCTACGGCGACCCAGAGCCTGGCGCCGTTTACCTCGAAGCCCAAGGGCGTGAAGGTCAAGGCTATCATGCCGAGGGCGGCCAAGGCGAGGAGGTACTTGTAGGCGAACAGCTTGTGGTAGTCACGAAAGAAGAGGACCACGAAGAGGAGGGTGCCGCTCCCGACGAGGATCCAGACCGCCTGCGTCAGGGCGAGGTTCTCGACGCCTTCCAACTCGGAGGTGAGCCGGTAGATCAGGACGAGCCCGACGCCGGTCAGGAGGGTCACTATCGCTAAAAGGAGGGCGTCCGCGTACGGCAAGAGGAGCCGCACAACTAAGTAGAGCCCGAAGAGGGTGCCGGCATAGTACGCGCCGTAGATCAGGGGCGGGCTGTTGGCCTCCTGCACGAAGATCAGGTTCGCGAAGCCCAGGGTGGTGATGACGAGCGCCAGGGCCATCGGCAGGGCCGCGCGTTGGGTCATCGTCCTACCACCCTAGCGACTGCTCTCCAGATCGTTCACGACGTCCTCGACCTGCTCCTCCGAGGAGTAGAGTCTGTGTTCCTCGATCTCGTCCCGGTAGCGTTCCTGGACCTCGGACTCTTCGAGGCCCGTCCTCCGGACCTCCTCGTTCAGCACGGGCGCATAGGGCAACCCTCGGTAGACCACCACCTCGCCCTCGTCGAAGCCCAGGAAATGCCTGCTCTGGCTCCAGAGGTAGACGGGCGTCAGGGCGGCCGCTAGCAGCAGCGCCACCGCCAGGACCCGGACGAACGCGACCAGGGTCCGCCCGGAACGCCCACGCTTCTGGCGCGTCCTCGCGCGCTTGCGCGCGGCTGCGCGCTCGCGCGCGAGCGCGCGAGCGCCCTGGTTCCCGCTCTCCAGGCGGCGCTCTGTACCGCCGGTGTCGTCCGCCTCCTCCGGCGTGACGGGCCTCATCTCTTGGGTGTCGCCCCGACGGGGGGGCGTGGCGGGGGGTTCCTCCTCTTTTACGTCCACGACCACGACGGTGACGTTGTCCACGCCGCCGGCATCGAGGGCTGCCCGGACGAGGGCGTGGGATGCCCTTTCGGGGCCTTCGGGTGAGGAGGCGAGGAGATCTAGCATCTTGGGCTCGGGGACCATATCCGTGAGGCCGTCGGAGCAGAGGAGAAGACGATCCCCGGGCTCGACGGGGAGTACGATCGTGTCGACCTCGACCTCGTCCTCCGCGCCCAAAGCGCGCGTGATCAGGTTCTTCTGCGGGTGCTCCGAGGCCTGGTCGCGCGTCAGGTCGCCGCTCCGGACGAGCTCGGCGACCAAGGAGTGATCCTCGGTAAGGGGCCTCAAGTCGCCATCCCTTAAGAGGTACGCCCGGGAGTCACCGACGTGCGAGATCTCCGCGACCGGCTCCTCTTCTCTTACGCCGAACCGCATCGCCACGACGGTCGTCCCCATGTTCGAGAGCTTCTCGTCGCCCCTTGCGGCATCGAGGATGCGCCTGTTCGCCTCTCCTATGGCGTCCTCCATCGACTCCGAGGGCACGACCTCTTTGAGGACCTCGATAGCGATGGAGCTCGCGACCTCCCCGGCCTCGAAACCGCCGATGCCGTCAGCGACCACGAAGAGCGTCTCGTCCCGGCCCGTGCCCACCAAGATGGAATCCTCATTGTTTTTGCGGACCTTGCCCGGGTCTGTGGTGCCGTGGTGTTCGAGGAGGAGCATCCTAGAAATTTACTCCGAGTACCTGAAGATCGTCGAGCCCACCCGCACCCGATCGCCGCTCCTCAAGAGCGTGGCGCCGACAGTCTTGCGGTCGTTGACGTAGGTGCCGTTGGTGGAACCCGTATCCTCGAGGTACAGGAGGCCGCCGTGGCGGGTGAGCCTGGCGTGCTGTCCCGAGACGTAGTCGTCGTTCTTCAGGACGATGTCGCTCGCGTTCGAGCGGCCGATGCTCGTCGTGCCGCTCGCCACCGGGAACCGGGCGTTCGGCGCGAGGACGTCCGAGTCCTCGACCACGAGCGCCGAGAAACCGTTACGGCTTTCGCCACCGAAGGCTTCCGAGCCGCCGCGCGGCGCACCGCCCTTTCCGGGGACGAAGGTCTCGTCCTCGGGAACGGCGCGCAGGTCGCCGATGCCGCGCCGGACCACGGCGTAGATGAAAGCGAAGAGCAGGAGCAAGAGCAGAGCCTTCGCCGCCAAGAGCGGCACCTGCAGGTCGATCACGCCTCTACCGCCTCCTGTAGCCTTCTTCGTCCCCGGGGGCCGCGTTGTCCATCCGCCGAACGAAGCGGGCGGTGATCCCGCCGAAGGTCAGCTCGTCGCCGCTCTCGATGCGCTCGCGGTCTATGGGCGCGCCGTCGAGGAGGGTGCCGTTGGTCGAACCCAAATCCTCGACCACGAAGCCGTTGTCCGAGCGTGAGAGCCGGGCGTGCCGCCGCGAGACGTTCGGGTCCGAGATGACGATGTCGTTCTCCTCGCTCCTGCCCACGTTCCACGGCCCCTGTCCCTCCAGGGAGTGCGTCCTATCTCCCACGACCACCTCCGACACCTCCCGCGCGAGCCCGTGCTTCTTCGCCTCCTCAGCGGAGATGGCGGCGGTGCCCTGGCCTTCCTCGCTGGTACTCTCGGTGCGGAAGATGCGGGTCTGGCCCGAGGTGTCTTCCGGGGCCCCCTTCTCGCGGGGCCCTTCGGCGGGGCCGGTTAGCCTGGCGGTCACGCCGAACTCGCCGAAGCGCAAAGATTCTTCGGTTACGAACTGGATCTTCGGCGGGGTCATAAGATGGTAGCCTTTCGAGCGGGCGTGGGACGAGGCGTATTGGACCAGCTCGTCTCCCAGGGCGCTCTGGTAGGCCCTGATGGATTCCGTGTCTTCCTTGGAGAGGTGTACGGTGAAATCGTTCGGGGCGTAGGTCCTAGAGACGCTTACCATGCGGCCCTCGTCCATCTGTTTGACAAGACCCTTGGCGATCTCGACCGGGTGAACCTGACGCTTGAAAGCGCGACCGAAAACCCCTTCCACGAGAGACTCCATCCGCTTCTCTATCGAACTCAGGAAACCCAAAGAGACCTACCTACTAACCCTGGATATCAGATACCTTACAGCCCCGTACATTATAGCCGCGAGACCCAAAGAAGTCATAGCCTCCAAACGCGCCTCCGATGTGGCCGAGACCGCCAAAACGTAACCCAAAACGCCGCCGACGACCGCGAGGCCGAGCCCCAGTACCCACCGCCCGAACCGCTCCGCCGAAGCGACCAGCAGGCCCATAGCGGCCCAGAGGACGGCCAGCATGCTAAACGCGGGGTACGTCCGGACGAGTAACTCCCCCTGCTGGAGAAGCTGCACGGGACCCAAACTCCTCGGTAGGAGGTTGCCCAGAGAAAGGCCGAGGTAGGGGATCACTCCGTCCCCGAAGAAGGAGAGGTCGTAGAAGACGAGCGCGTAAGCTCCCGCCGCCGCCGATAGGGCGGCCCCCAAAGGCCCCATGAGCGCCCCGAAGAAGAGCGGCAGCCCAGCCCCCAGGTTCGTGGCGACGAACGGGATGGCGAGGAGCGGCCCCAAAGGGAGCCGGCTCGTGTCCTGACTAGAGGAGCCGACGGCGATCCACAGGCCCCCCACGGCCGGTAGGAAAGCCGCGAACCCGAGGCCCGCCTGCTGGCTCATCACCAGCGCCACCGCCAGGGCGACTATTACCCCCAAAGAGCCCAGGCGTGGCAAGAGGTAGCTCAAGACCCCGAAGCCCGCCGCGACCCCTAGGGCCTCCGCACCGTTGAACAAGAGCCCCGCCCCGAGGTAGCCGAGCCAGCCGGCGATCAGACCGTTCACGATCCTCAAGATCTGACCCGCGTACCTCCCGGCGATAGGGACTTTCTCCTTTGTGGCGCTCCTGGGGGAGCCCTTGGTAGTGGCGCCGGTGCTCTCGCGGCGGCCGGTGAGGAGCCTAAGGGCTGCCGGGGCGCTCCGGGGCCGGTGGGCCGGGTTTGGGGAAGTCGCGCGGTTCACGAACTCTAAGAGGTGTCGCGGCAACTCGTCCGGCTGGTGGGCCAGAAGCGCCCGGGCGGTGGCGCCGACGGCGTAGACGTCGGTGAGTTCTGTGGGGCTTTCGCCGTCCAGGATCTCGGGTGCTATGTAGCCGGGGGTGCCGACGGCGTAGCCGATCTGCGTCAGGCGTGTGTCCCCGGCCCGGTAGGCCACCCCGAAGTCGGTGAGTTTCACCCTACCGTGGTCGTCCACAAGGGCGTTCTGGGGCTTTATATCCCGGTGGATGACCCCCTGCGAGTGAGCGTAAGATAGGGCTTCGAGGATCTGGGCCAGAACGTCCACTACCTCGTCCAGAGAGTAGTGCCTGGCGGCGACGTCGAGCGGCACCCCGCGGACGAACTCGGTCACCAGGTACACCTCGAGATCCCCGGGGATGACCTCGATGGTCTCGACGATGTTCTTGTGACGGAGGCCCTCGGCGATCTGGCCCTCCCTCAAGGCCCGCGAACGCTCCTTGGCGCTGTAGATCGGGATGACCTTGACGGCTACCTCCCGGACGCCGCTAAGCCCTCCGAGAAAGCCCTTCTTCCGGGAGCCGTCCGCGGGATGGGCCCGCCACACGGTCGCGAACCCGCCCCGGCCGACCATCTCCGCGAGCGCGTAGCGACCCTGGCCGGGAGCTTGACCACCGATGTAGCGCGTCTCGGACACGTACGGCTATTTTATAGCGTAACGCGGGCCATTTGTTACTAGCCTCCGAGGCTTTACACCAGAATTGCAATCGCCTATAAGAAGAAGTGGTTTGTTCAGACCCGACCTACTACCTCTAGTGTACCACCCCGACTATTGGTGCAAGCCTAGCCTCCGAGAGATGCTGGTAAAGTGTAGTTTTTCGCCCCCCGGCTTGGTAGAATCTGCCAGGTTTCTGGGCGAGTGGCGGAATTGGTAGACGCGCTAGGTTCAGGGTCTAGTGTCCGAGAGGACGTGGGGGTTCGAGTCCCCCCTCGCCCACAACGAAGCCGCCCCCTCCTCGGAGGGGGCGGGCCTCTATCTACGTAAGTAGGGGGTTGTTCGTGGAGCGCAGATCCCACAGGTTCGCACCGTCGGTCCGGCGCCCGAGGTCCACGGGCTCCAGGGGCGGCCCCAAGCGACCCCGCCGCGAGCAGCGAACCCTGCCGCCGTGGCTTACGCTCCTGGGTAGCATACTGTTCCTCGTCCTTTGCTTCGCCTTCATCTTCTTCGTCGCGAGGAGCTGCGTGGCAGCCCAGGAGGGCACCCAGGTCCGCAAATACGTAACCAGCGCGGACAGTACTCTAAGCGACTCGGCCAACGTGGGCAACGAGGAGCTCGAGCCCGCGATCTCGGGCGCCCTCGAAGATCCTGGGAACGTGGACGCTACGGCCGTCCGCCGGGCGGCGGACGCGACCCAGAAGGGCTACTTGGACGCCCTGCGCAACGAGGAGGTGCCGCCGGAGTTCGAGGACGCCCACCACTACATGGTCACCGCTCTGGGCATCCGCTCCGCCGCGACCGAGAACCTGGCCGAGACCGCGGAAGGGAACAGCGAAGAGTTCGGGGAGGTCCTCTCGTCGGCGGTGGAAGACTACAAGCTCAGCGACGCGATCGTGGGCAACCACTACGTCCCGGCCTCCGAGGAAGCCCTCAAGGAAGCTAACCGCAGGAGCGATCAGAACTATCTCCACGAGCCCAAACCGTTCATGGACTATGAGGCTTTGGGTCTCTCTAGTAGCGGCGCCCGAGACGAACCCTCCGCCCCCGAAGACCCCAGCGCCTCGCGCGACGTGAGGGTCTTGGGCGTCCAGGTCGCCGGCCGACCGCTGCCCCCGGGCGGTAACGTCGTCCTCACCGGCTCCGACGAGCTCGCCTTCTCCGTGACCGTTGCCAATAGCGGCGAGGTCGCCGAGGCCAGCATCCCGGTGGAGGTCGTCCTCAACACCAGGGCCGAGCGACAGGCTCTGCAGGCGACCGTCGAGCGCATGGAGCCTAACGGTCAGACCACCGTGGAGGTCAGGGGCTTCAGGCCCGGCGAGTTCGAAGAGACTGCCGAGGTCAACGTCAGAGCCGGCCCCGTCGAGTACGAGCAGAAAGAGGACGACAACACTTTAGCGGGTACGGTGACGTTCGGGATCTAAAGAAGGAGGCTAGGGACTTGGTAACGGCGGTCGTCTTGGTCAGAACGGAGGGAGAGAGGGTGCAGGAGGCGGCGCAAGCCATGCTCAAGGTCGAGGGCGTGACCGAGGTCTACTCCGTGACCGGCCCCTACGACCTCGTCGTCATGGTGAGGATACCCGACTTCGAGCGGCTCGCCGAGATAGTGCCCGAGAGCCTCGCCCAGATCCCCGGCGTCGCCCGCACCGAGACCATGGTCGCCTTCCGCTGCTACTCTAACTACGACCTCGACCGCATCTGGTCCCAAGGGTTTGAATAGCTATCAGCGGTCAGCTTTAAGGTGGGCGAATCGAAACGGCCCGGCTCCTCTTGCGCCGGTGGAAAGCAGCCGACGGCTGGTCGCTGATAGCTGTACGCTAACTCTGCTCCTCGGCCATCGCCGGGCGGGTGTTCTCGATGAGGTAGGCGACGACGTCGAGGAAGTCGTTGCTTTCTTCGTAGACGCGGCGCTGGTATTGGCTGCCGGTGCCGCCCTCGACTAGCTCGAGGACCTCAGAAAGCTCGTTCTCGCAGCTTAAGTCCTGGGAGACGGGACGCAGCTCGTCGACGAGGTTGCGAGTCACCTCTCTGGCGGGGATCGAGCGGCCTTCTTTCGTATCGTAGAAGGCGGCGTCGAGGCCGTGGCGGGAGGCACGGAACTTGTTTTCGTAGGCGATCTCGCGGTCGTAGGGGCCGCGTGAGTCTTCGGCGAGGGCCTTCGCGACGAGGCACTGGGTGAGGGCGGTGAGGGCGACGGCGGAGCGGAGGCTCGTCTGGGAGTCAAGAACTCTCAGCTCTATGGTGCCGATGTTGGGGTGGGGCCTTACGTCCCACCAACAGTAGGTGTAGTCTTGCATCGCGCCCGCGGCGATCATGAGGTCCACGTAGCGCTCGAAGGCTTCGTAGTCGGGGAAGGCAGGGGGTAGGCCCGCCCTCGGGAAGGTCTCGAATACCTTGATGCGCGTGGACTCGTAGCCGGTGTCCATCCCCTGCCAAAAAGGGGAGTTGGACGAGAGGGCCAAAAGTAACGGGACCTGCTCGGAGAGGCGGTTGTGGGCCTCGATGACCTCTTCCTTGGAGGGGACGCCCACATGGATATGTTGGCCGAAGATCACCTCGCGCTGGGCGACCCAGCGCAGGGTTTTTATTACCGTTTTGTAGCGTTCCTGGTCGGTGATCTTCTGGTCCTTGTAGCGGGAGAAGGGGTGGGTGCCGGCGGAGGCCAGGGCGGTCCCGCAGGCCGCGGCCCAAGATCCCACCCGGCTCCTTAGCTCCTTGAGGATCCCCTCCGCCTCTGCGACTGTCACGCACGGCGGGGTCTTTATCTCTAGGACCGACTGGAAGAGCTCGTAGGAGACGGCCTCCTTGAGGTCCTCCGGCAGCCGCGACATGATCTCCTCTATCTTCGGGACGAGCTCGCCCGAGGTTGCGTCCACGATGTGAAGCTCTTCCTCGACCCCCAAGGTGTGGTCTTCGCTCCCGTTGAACTTTACAGGCATGACTTCTCCTTGAGCTATGTCCGCTGCCACGGCGGTCCCTATCCCTTCCGCCGCCGACTGGCGCACGTATAGTATCCGTTTCGCGACCGCGCGGCCAAGCGAGCCTAGCAGTGCCCTGCCCTAACGCGGCCGGGAGGGTGCCTCGGGGGCCGCGGCTCTTCGGGACACCTTTTCGAGCTTCACACCTGGGCCAGCGCCGCGCCCGCGAGCACCAAGAGCGCCCCGAGAAGCTTTGGCGCGGAGATCTCCTCCCCGAACAGGGCGACCCCGATCGCGCCCGCCTCTACCGGCTCGACGGTCGCCACGATCGCCGCCTGCTCGGCATCCAGGCGCTATAGCCCCGCCGTATACAGCCCGAACGCCAGAGCGGTGTGCACCAACGCGAGTATGAAGAGCAACGCGTAGGAGCCGAAGGACAGTCCGGCGAGCGTGCGAAGGGTCGGGAGGGCGGCGCCGATGCCCAAAGCGTAGCTCAGGATCGTGACGGGGGAGAGGTGCCTGCTCAAGAGCTTCCCGAAGATAGAGTACAGCCCGTAGGTAAGCCCCGAGAGTAGCCCGGTCAGGAGCACGAAGAGAGTTACCTCGAGCGTGGACGGATCGTATCCCCTTGTGACCAAAAAGATCCCACAAAAAGTCCAGGCGAGAGCCAGAAGCCTCAAGGCCCCGAGCGTTTCTTTCAAAAAGACCCAGACCAAAAGTACCACGAACACCGGCGAGCTGTAGAGTAGTATCGCCGCTGTCCCGACTGTGCACTCGCGCACCGTGTAGAAGTAAAGCAGGTAGAATACTCCCACCCCGATAAACCCCAAAGGGACCAGGAACAAGAGGTCCTCCGGGCGATCCTCAAGCCCTATATCCCCCGCGTCGGCAGCACGAAGAGGAACATCGCCGCCCAGCCGACGCCCGCACCGCCACTAAAGCCTCGAAGGAGACGCCTTCGGCGTACAGGATCTTCGCGAAGAACCCCAAAATGCCCCAGATGGAGGCCGCAGCCCCGACGCGAGGAAGCCGACGAAAAGATCTTCGGATGAAGGGGGTCCCGCCCTGGTTGTCGGAAGGCGCTCGTCTTGAGATTATTCCGTCACCCCGCCGATGATAGATCATCCGAAGTCGCGTGCGGAGCGTGTTGCCGGGGGTACGCTAATGCCGGTCGAGCTTGCGGGCGATCTCGTTGACGCCTAGCCGAAAACAGATGGACCGGCCGTGCGGGCAGGTGGCGGGGAGACGGCTCGTGAGCCAACTTTTTATCAGCGCCTCCATCTCTGGCTGCGAGAGTTTGTCGCCTAGTTTTACGGCCGAGTGGCAGGCGATGGTGGCGAGGATGTGGTCCTCGCGGCGGCGGCCCGGGCCGGTCCCTTTGGCGGCGGCCAAAGCCTCTTTGAAGGCACCCGCCACGTCCCGGCCAGCTAAAGTAGAGATTACGCCGGTGATCCTGAAAGAGTTCGGGCCGAAGGGCTCGGCTTCGAAGCCGTACACGGCGAGCTCCTCCAGGTACTCCGCCGCGTCGGACGCCTCGCCGGGCGAAAGCTCCACGACCTCCGGGACGAGGAGGGCCTGCGTGGTGGCGAAGGCCTCACCCGCCGCCCCTTCCTCGGCGCTGTTCAGCCGGTCCAGGATGGCCCGCTCGTGGGCGACGTGCTGGTCCACGATCCACAACGACCCCAGCTCCTCGACGAGGATGTAGCCCGCCGCGAGCTGGCCGATCACGCGCAGGCCCTCCAGCGAGGGCAACGCCCCGCGCTCTGGCAGCTCCGGCGCCTTGAAGCGCTCCTGCGGCGCCGTCTCCGGGATCTCGCCGGAGAGCGGGCTCGAGGCCTCGGCGAGCCGATTACGGACCTCGTGCAGATCCCGCGCGGGCGGGGAGTAGCCGGACCTGCGCTCCGCCACGCGCGAGTAGGGGACCGGTGCCTCGTGGGGCGGGAAGCTCTCTTGAGCGTAGGGGTGCTGGGTCGGGCGCGGGGTGGCCGCGGGCAGGGGCGGGCGCCACTCTATCGCCTCCCGGACCGCGGCAGCTATCGTAGCGCGGGCGGCCCGCTCCTCGGAAAAGCGCACGATCTGCTTCGTGGGATGCACGTTGACGTCTACCCGGCGGGGGTCGACCTCGATGCGCAGGGCTACCGGCGGGTAGCGGCCCGAGGGGAGCGTGGCACGGTAGGCGTCGTCTATGCCGCGGGACAGGTTCTCGGCCCGCACCCAGCGGCCGTTCACTGCTACCGTTTGGCTCGCGCGGCTGCTCTCGGTCGCGCTCGGGAGGGCGACGTACCCGGAGACCTCGAACGCCCCGGACTCATACTCCACCCGCCTCATCGCCCGGGCCTTGGCGACGCCGTGGACCTGGGCGAGCCGTTCGAGGAGATCCCCGGCGTGGGGCAGCGAGAGGTAGTCGCGGCCCTTCTCCGTCAGGCGGAAGGCGACCGACGGGTGGGCTACGCCTAGGTGCGTGAGGACCTCCACGATAGCCGCACGCTCTGCCCGTGCACCCTTCAAGAAAGCCCTTCGTGCGGGGACGTTGTAGAAGATCCTGTCCACGAGGACGGTGGTGCCCTTGGGGTGCGAGGTGGGTGAGACGCGGGCTTCTCCTCCGCCGTCCACCGCTACCTTCGTGCCCGCACCCTCGCCGGTCGAGGTGGTGAGGCAGAAGGCCGAGACGCTGGCCACGGAGGCCAGAGCCTCGCCCCGGAAGCCCAAGGTCGTCACGGCTTCGAGGTCCGAGACGCTCTCGATCTTGCTGGTCGCGTGCCTCAAGACCGAGAGCGGGGCGTCCTCGGGGGTCATCCCCGAGCCGTCATCGCGCACCAAGATGTGCGACGTGCCGCCGTCACCGAGCTCGATCTCAACCCTCGTCGCCCCGGCGTCCAGAGCGTTCTCGGCCAGCTCCTTGACCACGGAAGCCGGCCGGTCCACGACCTCGCCGGCCGCCACCTGCTGGGCAACCTTGGGGTCAAGAACGTGGATGCTCATGAGGCCTGGGTCGTAAACATAGCTCGGTAGGAATTGTACACGGCAAAGCGCTTTTCCCCACGGCCCCCGAGTGACTCCCTGGATGGGCCTCGGAAGTGTACAATCCGGGGCTATGCTGAAGGAGAACGGATGACGAACGAAAGCGGGGCTTCGCCCGAGCCCCGGAAAGAAGCGCTGCCGCTCGACGATGTCAGCAGGCTCGTCGAGCTCCTGACCGAGAGCGGGGTAGGCGAGATCCGGGTCAGGCAGGGGGATCTGGAGGTCAACGTGAAGGCCAAGACCGATGCCCTCGCCAAACAACCACACCCCATGCCTCGTGAAGAAATCGCCCTTGTCCCCGAAGAGGCGGAAGCATCGGTGGAATCCCTACCCGAGCGGAACGGGAGCTTGCACGTGGTGCGCTCTCCGGTGGTGGGGACGTTCTACCGGGCGCCGGCGCCGGGGGAGGAGCCTTACGTGGAGGCGGGGGACCTCGTCGGCAAGGGACAGACGCTATGCATCGTCGAGGCGATGAAGCTGATGAACGAGATCCCCGCGGAGGTTTCGGGTGAGGTGGTCGAGGTCCTGGTCGAGAACGCGAAGGGCGTCGAGTACGACCAGCCGCTCTTCCGCATCCGGTCCGAGGCCCCCTCCTAGGTCCCGTGATCGGCAAAGTCCTCGTCGCGAACCGGGGCGAGGTAGCTCTGCGCGTCATCCGCGCCTGCCGCGAGCTGGGCTTGAGGAGTGTCGCGGTCTACTCGACCGCCGATGCGGACTCTTTGCACCGACTTTTGGCCGACGAGGCGGTCTGCATAGGACCTGCTCAAGCCCAGAGCAGCTACCTGAACATCCCCGCCATCATCTCCGCCGCCGAGCTAACGGGCGCGAGCGCCATCCACCCCGGCTACGGCTTTTTGGCCGAGAATGCCCGGTTTGCGGAGATCTGCGAGGCCTGCAACATAAAGTTCCTCGGCCCCGCCTCCTCGGTTATAGCCCGCATGGGCGACAAGGCCTCCGCCCGGCGGGTGGCGATGGCCGCGGGCGTCCCCGTTACCCCCGGCAGCGACGGCTCGTGCCGGAGCGTCGCGGAGGTAAAGCGCGTGGGGGCGGAGGTCGGCTACCCGCTGGTCATAAAGCCGAGCGCCGGTGGCGGGGGCAAGGGGATGCGCGTGGTCCGCGCCGAGGACGAGGTCGAGGACGCCTACCTGCAGGCCAGCCGGGAGGCCGGGGCGGCCTTCGGCGACGGCTCATTGTACGTCGAGCGTTTCATAAGAGAGCTCCGCCATGTGGAGGTGCAGGTCCTGGCGGACGGGCGCGGGAGGGTGGCGATCTTCCCCGAGAGGGATTGCTCCATTCAGCGCCGCTACCAGAAGCTGGTCGAGGAGTCTCCGGCCCCGAACCTGCCCGAAGGGGCCCGCGAGGGCATAAAGGCCGCCGCAGCCTCGCTCGTCGAGTCCTTGGGCTACGAGGGCGCTGGGACGGTCGAGTTCGTGTACGCGCAGGAAGAGATTTTCTTCATCGAGATGAACACGCGGCTGCAGGTCGAGCACCCCGTGACTGAGATGGTCACGGGCGTGGACTTGGTCGCCGAGCAGCTCGCCGTGGCCTCGGGGGAGGGGCTCTCCGTAACCGGGGAACCGAGCTTGTGGGGGCACGCCATCGAGTTCAGGATCAACGCCGAGGACCCCCGGCGCAACTTCTTGCCCCAGACTGGCTCGGTCGAGTTCTACAACCCGCCCGGCGGTCCTGGGGTGCGGGTGGACTCGCACCTGTACTCCGGCTTCAAGGTCACACCGTACTACGATTCCCTGCTCGCTAAGCTCATCGTTCACGCGCCCGATCGGGACGCGGCCCTCAGGCGCGGGGTGCGGGCACTGGACGAGTTCGCCATCGCAGGGTTAGAGACGACGTTGCCCTTGCACCTCGCGATCCTGGAGGACGAGGCTTTTAGGCGGGGCATGCTCTCGACGCGCTTTTTGGCCGAAAGGGAGCTCAAGAGCGACGGAAGGGGGCTCCTACGACTCGCCGCAGCCGGCCGATCCTCTCCTTCGTCTTAGGAGGCTCCTCCTTAGGAGGTGGGTTCGGGTCCGTGCCCTTCTCGTCCATCCGTTTTACCCACAGCTCGTGCACGAGGACTTGCAGCGCCGCGACCAGGGGGATCGCGATCAGGACGCCCACGAAGCCGAAGAGCGTGCCCATTATGAGAAGCCCGAAGACGATGATCACCGGGTGCAGGGAGACCGCCCGGCTCATCACCAACGGTTGGATAATGTTCCCCTCGATGAACTGCACCCCCGCGTACGCGAGGATCACCCACAGTGCCTTCACAGGGTCGTCGGCGAGGGCCAGGAGGATCGGCGGTACCACGGAGATAGCCGGCCCGACGAACGGTATAAAGGCCAAAAGCCCACTCAGGATACCCAAAAGGAGCGCGAACGGTATCCCGATAACGAATAGGGCCACTGTGAAGAGCATCCCGATAACCGCCATCGACACAAGCTGTCCCAAGAACCACCTCTGGACGTTCCAGTACATCTCGTTAAGGATCTCACGCACCCTCTCTCGCCAGCCGGCCGGGTAGAGCGCCACGAACCCGTTCACGAGCGGCTCGGGTTGCGCGACCGCGAAGATAGTCGAGACCAGGACCACGAACCCGAAGGAGAGGACGTTCGCCACGCTCGCGCCCACGCTGACGAACGTCGAGAACGCGCCGCCGGAGAGGAAGCTCCGCGCGGAATCCAGAAGCTGCTGCAGATCCGGGAGGGCGATCTCCAGGCCGAAGCGGCCCCGCAGGTTCTCGACGAGCCCCTGCACCTGGGAGAGAAATACCGGCGCGTCCTCTGCCAGCTGCAAGGCCTGGTCCTGTACGATGGGCGCCAGCGCCAGAACCACCAGGGTGAGGGCGAAGGCGAGGATCCCTAGCACGATCAGGGTCCCCCAGACGCGCGAGAGACCCTTGCGGGCGAGGTAGTCCACGGGCCGGCTGATGATGATCGAGAAGAGCAGCGTCAGGAGGAGGACCAGCACCACGGCCCGGATCTGGTAGACGAAGTACACCGCGAGCAGGAGCGCGAAAGCCAGACCGACCCCAGCGTAGACGCTGCGTCTCTGCGTTTCGAGATCGGCGGTCAAAGAACCCCTCTTATAGCAGCCTGCGCCGGTCGTTTCGTTCGGCGGCGTTCTCGCAATTATACGCCTTCCCGCCGAACACCCCGACGGTCGGCGTGTTATCGTTTAGCATCCGGTTTTTGGGTCCTGAGCGCGGAAGGAGGGTCATTGGCGGAAGAGGTGCAGCGGGAGGAGAAAAGGCTCCTTTTCGGCGGCATGGCCCGCCGGGGCGGAGTGGACTTTTTCGGGCCCAACTACAGCAGCTCCGCCGAGCGCCGGGACGGCAAGATCTACGTCTGGATAGACCCCTCGAAGCTCTGGCAACCCGGAGGCGTCCTGGGGCGGATCTCCAAATGGCCCGTCTTGCGCTCCGTCTTCTTCTGGGTCCGCATCCTCCTGCAGCTTTTGGGCTCGATCTGGGCCCTCGTCTCCTTCGTCGGGGTCATAGCCGTCCTCTGGCTCTTCGTGAGCCTCATGGATTTCGGGTCAGAGTCCCTCGGCGGGTTCTTCGGCGCCGTGCTTGCTTTCTTCGCCATCTTCCCCATCCTGCCGGTTCTCTTCCTCTTCTTCTCCGCCATGAAGTTCACCTCTATCGGCCGCTACCACGGCGCTGAGCACAAGGCCGTCGCTGCCTACGAAAAGTACGGTGAAGTCACCTTAGAAGGCGCCAACAGCATGAGCCGCCTCCACCCCCGCTGCGGCACCAACATCCTCATCTACATCTTCTTCGCCGCCCTCGTGGACCCACTCATAGACTGGGCTCCCTGGGCCGTCCTCCAGTTCATCCTCATAAGCGAGGCATGGTTCGTCTTCGGCAAGACCCGGGCATCCATCGCCATCGGCGACTTCGTCCAGAAGTACCTCACCACCTCCGAGCCAGGGCGCAAGGAGCTGGAGGTCGCCGTCGAGTCCTTGAACGAGCTTTTGCGCGCTGAAGGAGGCGAGCGCGGCGCCGCGAAGGAGCCGATCTTACTCTCGCCACGGTACTAGTCCTCCGTCACTCTCTCACCGAGAGGTACAGGCTGCGGAGCTTGAGGCGCGCCTCCTCCATGCTGAAGCGCCAATCGACACTTGCACCCCACCGGTTACGCTCCCTTTGCCAGGCTTAAGCTCCCGCTCGAGCGTCTCGACGTCCGGCAGTCGCCGCTAGAGCACTGCCTGTCCAGAACCGAATGCTCGATCTCGACCATGTTCAACCACACCGCTCGTCACTACCACGGCAAAGACACTCTCGAAGCTCGTTCTTAGCACTGCATGTCTAAGTAACGCTGGCTTACGGTAAGATGCAAGGCAACTGCTTCAAGCAGAAGGGAGGCACAGCATGGCAAAACTCGACGGCAAGGTAGCGGTCATCACAGGAGCATCCAGCGGTATTGGGGAGGCGACGGCGGAAGCATTGGCTGCAGAAGGAGCGGCGGTCGTGGTCGCCGCTCGTAGAGAAGAGCGGCTCGAAGATGTGGTAGGGCGAATAGAGGGCAACGCAAGCACAGCACTCGCGGTTGCTTGCGACGTAACTGACGAAGATCAGGCGCACGCCCTGATCCGGAAAGCCAAAGAGGAGTTCGGGCGGGTGGATATCCTGGTGAACAATGCCGGTGTAATGCAGCTCTCCAAGATGGAGAAAGGATTCTCTGACGAGTGGCGCCGGATGTTCGATATCAATGTACTCGGGTTGCTTTACGTCACCGACGCCGCGATACAGGTAATGAAGGAGCAGGGCTCGGGACACCTGGTGAACATAAGCAGCCTGGTCGGACGCAAGACCGGTCCCTTCCGGGGAGCCTATGCCGGGACGAAGTCTGCCGTCAACGCCGTCTCCGAAACCTTGAGAATAGAGCTCCTGGAGGACAACGTCCGGGTAACGGTCGTCGAGCCGGGGGCCGTCGAGACCGAACTCCCCGAACACATCACCGACGAGGAGGCCCAGGAAGCCATAAGCGGCCTCATCAGCAACCTGGAGCCCCTGCAGCCCGAGGACATAGCATCGGCCATCGTCTACTGCGTCAGCCAGCCCGAGCACGTGAGCATCAACGAGATGCTAATTCGTCCCACGCAGCAACCCAACTAGCAGGGGGCTTTCTCGGTTTCTTGAGACCTTACTAGATGTCTGTTGCGAGGATCTCAGGCCCACAGGTACTTGATCCTCCCTTGAGGACGCCCCAGAAGCCGATTGACCAGGAAGGCGTAGGTGTAAGCGGCGATTTGGTCGCGATCCTCGTCGCCAGTCCGACGAGGGTCTTAGCCGACGTCTCGCCCAAACCGAAGATAGAGTTAAGGAGCGAAGAGTAATGCCGCAACCGATCACCCTTTACTATTGGCCGACCCCCAACGGTAAGAAGGTCGCCATTTTCCTGGAAGAGGCGGACCTCCCGTACGAGCTGGTGCCCGTCGACATCACCGCAGGAGAGCAGTTCGACGAGGAGTTCCTAAAGATTAGCCCCAACAAGATGCCGGCAATCGTCGACCCGGAAGGCCCAGACGGACAGCCCAACTTCGTCTTCGAGTCGGGGGCGATCCTCGTCTACCTCGCCGAGAAGACCGGCATGTTCTACTCGAGCACGCCGCGCGAAAGGTACCTCGTCCTGCAATGGCTCATGTTCCAGATGGCCCACGTAGGGCCGATGCTTGGTCAAGCTCATCACTTCAGACAGTACGCCTCCGAGGAGATCCCCTACGCCGTGGAGCGCTACACCAACGAGGCCGCCCGTCTTTATGGGGTGATGGACAGACGGCTTAATGAGGCCGAGTACTTCGCTGGCGAGGAGTACTCCATAGCCGACATGGCCGTCTACCCGTGGGTCGTGCCTCACGAGAGGCAGGGCCAGAGTATAGAGGACTACCCGAACCTCAGACGCTGGTACGAGAGCGTGGGGGCGCGGCCAGCGGTGCGGCGGGCGATGGAGGTAGGGGAGGAGCTCATGCGCCCGATCGAGGACCTCGACGAGGAGGCACGCGACGTGCTCTTCGGAAGCAAACGTCGCTCCTAGAGATAGCCAGACGGCGCGAGAGATGCGCTTCAAGCGGAGGGTGCCAGGTTAGAATGAGAAGCGGATCGGCCGACAGACGCGGGTGAGGATAGAGAACGTGACCGCCGTGATTTTACGCCAGCGACGTGCCGGAGGAGTATCTGGAGGAGCGATCTCCCCACTATGCCACACCCGGTGGCTCGTTTCTGGCCAGCCACGAAGAAACCGAAGTACCGCAGAAAGCGGTTGCGCAAGGTTATCCAGTACGTGTCCTTGATGAGGTCGCCGTAGTTCATCTTTCTAGCACCCAGGTGTCCTTCATCTTGCCGCCGCTCGATATGTTGGTCAGGTGGCTGCCCGGGGCGGCTACGCGCGTCAAAGCGCTGGGCACGACCTCGACTATTCTCGGGTCGGTTGGGTCCGGCGCCAGGGCGAGCAATCGGTAGTCGGCGTAAGAGTCTCGCAAGGAGAAGCCGGCTCCTTTGGCCTCGCAGATCACGTGGGTCGAGAAGTCTATGGTCTCTTGCGCGATGTACTCGACCGGGTTGCGCTCTACCATCTTGCGGAACCGCTCGATAGAATCTTTGGATTCTTCAGGTCCGATCATGACCTCCTTGCCGCCGTAGCCGCCCCGGCTCTTGATCACGAGTTCCCCGAAGTGCTCCATCACGTACCGGCGCTCTTCCGAGATCGCCAGGGACCAAGTCCTGGCGTTCTCTATCAGCGGCTCTTCGCCGAGGTAGGCTCGTATCATCTCGGGCACGAACGCTTCGACGCCCTTGTCGTCCACCACCTCCGAGTTGGGGGCAAAGAGGACGTGTACCCGGCCTTCTACGTGGCAGTCTATAAGCTCCGGCAGGGCGGCGTAGAGCTTGTCCTCGTCCACACGCTCGTAGATCACGTCTATCCTCTCTTCCGTCGGCTCGTGCACGAGGTAGCCGCTCCTGTCGAACGAGAGGTGCTTGGTCTCTGTCAGAATCGCGCCCATTTCTTTGGCGTAGATATGGTGGTCGAGGTAGAACTGATCATCCGGTCCGCTCGAGACAACCGCGAGCGTGGCCTCGGGACCCTTTGGTGACGCCGCCCGTAAGGAGCTTCCCAGGCGCCCGAGCCAGCCGTCCAAAGGGCGGACCGGTAGCCCGGCCAAAGCACCGGGAAAGAAGACCTCCCCGCTCATCTTGCGGCGCCGGGTCATAGCGGCGAGGCCGACAGGCATCTTGGCGTTCTCTTCGAGGACGAGGAACTCCCAGCCCCCGCTCTGGCCGGGACGCGCGCTCTCGACGGCCACGACGTCGAAGGCTGCCTGCCGGACCGGCACCTCCCCGAATCGGTTCGGAAGGGTTGGGTCATAGAGGATGCTCGACTCCAAGACCTCTTCGGGCACGACCTCTTGGGTTCCGGCTTCGAGCCCGCGCAGGAACTCGTTGATGGCCCGCATCCTCTGGACGAGACCACGCTCCAGGCGCTCCCAGTCGCTGGCCGGCACGACGCGGGGGAACCAGTCGGTAGGGTGGGTCTTGTCGGCTTCTCGGATGCCGAAGGCGTGCTGCTCGTCCACCAGTAGGCTGTGCGCCTGGTGGAGGTTCTCCTTCCAGCGCCTTGGGCCGATCTTCTCCAGGTCTCCGAGGATGGCCTCGTAGACGGGGCGCGGAGCGCCGTCGAGCCCGAAGACCTCGTTCGTGCCCGGCAGCGTGCGCTCGAATACTATGGACCTCACAAGTCGGGGATTATACTAGCGCGGCGAAGGTGCACGCCTTCGTTGCGGAGTACCACACGACGAGGGATTGCGTTGAGCTAGAGAAACACCACACCGGGCAACGGCAGGCGGAGAAGCTCGGGCGAAGACGAAAAGCGCGGGGGCGGTCAGATATTTTCTGGCTTCGGTTATGTGCGTCCTGGCTTGGTCCTGGCGTTGGGCGGGTTTCTCGAGGTGTTTATAGAAGGAGGGGCCACAACCGCCCCGAATGTGACGGCCGGGACTGTCGGCGCCATGCTCGGCGTCATAGGCTACGCCCTCGGAGCGCCCAGGCTCGCTGCCATTGCCGTGATCCTCTCTGTCGCCGTGCTCTTTTTCGACTTCGCCGCCAGTGAGGGTCTCATCCCTGGTATAGAAGGCTGCGACCGCGGCCTCCCCGACCAGGAGCCCGGCTCTTAACAGCGGTCGGCTTCTATTTTCCCTGTAGAGAGCCCGGCCCTTGACCGTTATACTGGCTACCAGGATGGAATGGGTGCGGCTCATACCCCCGGGGGAAAACAACGGGACGCGGGGCGCGAAGGCGCGTCTGTACGTCCGCTGGATGCCCCACCTCGGAGCCGAAGCGGTCGCCCTGTACGAGCTCTTGCGCGTTCTACCGGACGTTGGCCAGGACTCTGTAGAGGTTGAGGAGCTGGCGGAGCTCTTGCGGTCTACACCGGGAGGCGTCGAGGACTCTTTAGGAGCGCTGATAGAGCACGGTTTCGCGGTGGAGCGCGACGAGTGGGTTGAGGTTCTGGAGCACCCGCCGGTAGCTCGCAAAGCCACCGAAGACGGACAAAGTAGCGCTCCCGTCCGGGAGATCGAGGTGGTGCGGGCGGAGCCGGAAGGGGTCTCGCCGGACGACTACTTCCGGTTTATGGGCACCTTGCCAGCGCCGCACATCCTGGAGTTCCTGAACGGGTACTGTCAGCGGGACGGGCTCGAGCCCGAAGTAGTCCTGGAGGCCCTGAAGATAGCCAGCGAGCGCGACGCGCGGAGGGTAGGGTACGTGAGGAGCATCCTGGAGCGGTGGGTCGAGCGTGGGGTGAAGACCGTATCGGACGTGGAGCGCTTCGAGAAGGACCGACGCTTACGACTCGTCGAGGAAAGCGGCGCCGTGCGCGGGGGCGCTCTGAAGATCAAAGAAAAGAAGCCTGGAGAGGGGGTGAGCGAACTTGGAGCGGATCGACGGTCTGCTGCCCGACGCCGGGAGGGCTATGAGTGGCTCTTCGGCGAGTAAGAGGACGCCAGCGGGCACCTCCCTGAGGCTCGACGATCAGGTATGCCCACATTGCGGCCGGGAGCTCACGGCCGAGTTCTTCGAGTTCCCACCCGCCCTCCAGCGCAAGTACGGCAAGCCTGGCGAGTGGTACTATCATCCCTGCACGCCCGAGTGTGAGAAGAAGAACGAGCGGCGCGAGTGGGAGCTCATGCGCCGCGACGCGCGCGTCGGATCTCTGGTGGAGAAGAGCGGCTTATCTAAGCGCCTCAAGAGCTACACCTTCTCCAATTTCAAGCCCTATGTTAGCCCGGAGGCTGCCAGGGCCGTAGAGAGGGTGGAGGAGTACCTCGGAAGCTGGGAAGAGAACAAGGAGGAAGGGAAGGGCCTCTACCTCTGCGGCGGAGTGGGAACCGGAAAGACGCATCTTGCGGTCGCGGTCTTGAACGAGGTCGTCCGAAAAAAAAGGGTGCCCAGCCTCTTCGTGACGGTGCCGGAGCTCTTGGACAACCTTCGCGAGGCCTACAACAAGCCGGGCCGCGACCTCGACGAGTGGATGGACGCTGTCCAGAACGCCGACTTCTTGGTCCTGGACGACTTGGGGAGCGAGCGGGTGACCGAGTGGGTGCGCGAAAGGATCTTCGTCATCGTCAACCACCGCTACCGAGAGCAGTTACCGACCGTCTTCACCTCGAACGTGGGGCCCAAAGACCTCGCCGAGCAGCTCGGGGAGAGGACGGCGAGCAGGATCATCGCGATGTGCGAATGGATCGCCCTGGAAGGCGACGACTACCGGGAGACCGCCGCGAAGGAGAGGCGCTAAACGCCATATGCGCGAAGAGTTCATGATCACGCGCCAGGGAAAGCAGTACGTCCTGTTCGCGGGCCTCTTGGACGAGGCTCACCAGAAGGGTTTGCGCAGCATAGACACGGACCTCGTCCAAGTCCCCACCGAAGAGAACGGCAACGTGGCCGTCGTCAAGGCCACCGTCGAGATGGAGGATGGGCGGAACTTTTCGGGCATCGGCGATGCCTCCCCGGAGAACGTTGGTCGGAACATAGTGCCACACATCATCCGCATGGCCGAAACCAGGGCGAAGGCTCGGGCGCTCAGAGACGCCGTGAACGTCGGCGCCACCGCCCTCGAAGAGCTCTCCGACGGCGACGACGCGCCGCCCGCCAATTATCCGCCCCCGCGAGGTCTACAGAGCGCGCAAGGGAAGCCACGAGCCGAAGAGAGGGACGCGTCCGCGGGCTCCTCCACCCTTGACAACGGCAGGGCCAATGCGGAGGCCGTGGAAGGGACCTCACGGAGGACCAACAGGCGCGGCAAGGGGGGCTCTTCGCGCGACAAGGCACGCAAGAGCCAGATCGACCTCTTAAGAACACTCGCCGAGGAGCTCAGGGGCGAGAACGGCGTCGCCCGCCTCGAGAGCCGCATCGGCAAGCCTTTGGGTGAGCTCTCCCGCGCCGAGGCCGACGAGTGGATCGACCGCCTCACCCCCGCCGAAGACCGCGAATAGAGGGGGAGGCCAAGAAGCTCGCTCTGCGTCGGGCGTTCCTCGCCCTGCTCTTCGTCCTGCTCTCCTGCGCCCCCGGTGTGGCGTCCTCGAACCGGGTACCGCCCAACCGCTGTCCGCGGGCTCGCTGGTCGTGAGCTTCATAGACGTGGGGCGGGGCGACGCGGTCCTCGTCCAAGCCGGAGGGAAGAGCTACCTCGTGGACGCCGGAAGATCCGAGGAAGGGCCGAACGTGGTGGATTTATTCTGGGGAAGGGCAAACGTCTGTTTATTCTGGGGAACGGCAAACGTCTGTTCCAGGACGGAGACGACCGGAAGACTTTGGAGCTCTTAGATTTGAGGACCTTCGGCACGGGCGTCCTCTGCCTGATCTACCGGCCGGTAGACCAGTGAGCCGCCATGCTGGGTTCTTGAAATGACAAACCACCCGAAAGGAATCGGATGAGCATTGACTTCCAACTCGAAGTCGTTCCGGTTCCCGTCTCCGACGTGGATCGCGCGAAGCGCTTCTACAGCGAGCAGGTCGGCTTCGTCGTAGACCTCGACACCCGGATCGGCGACGAGATGCGCCTCGTCCAGCTAACCCCGCCCGGGGCGGCTTGCTCGATCCACCTGAGCACTGGGATACTCGGCATGCCGCCAGGGATACTGGAGGGCTTGCAGCTCGTCGTGCCCGACATAGTGGTCGCCAGGGCTCAACTGGTCGAGCGGGGCGTAGAGACCAGCTCTGTCCAGCATATGGACGACGGTGTATGGGTTGAGGGACGAGGCGGAGAGTGGAACTCCTTCGTCTTCTTTA
>Ga0126307_10000068_pt1 | contig 56603 bp, 64 predicted proteins | sample Plot28_FD_89955 | JGI IMG/M metagenome (GOLD analysis project Ga0126307, IMG submission 89955) | Serpentine soil microbial communities from UC McLaughlin Reserve, CA, USA - Plot28 | ecosystem: Environmental > Terrestrial > Soil > Grasslands | place: USA: UC McLaughlin Reserve, Lake County... | reverse complement strand
TCTCACTCTTGGAAATGCCCTTCCTCACAGACTCTACTATCTTGATGCGTAAGTCTACGGAATAAGCCTTCATGGACCTATGGTGCCTGCTGGTGCAACGTCATCGCAAGACGCTGTAGGAGCCGCTGTGCGTTGGGGCACGGCCGATGGGTATTATGAGGAAGTTACGCCCCGGTCGAGGCCGGGGGATGACGCGGGCCTTCTCCTGCGGCGCGGATCGCATGGCGGCGCCCGCGAATGAGACAACGCCGAGAATCGCGGCGACGGGTGCGACCAGAGGGCTTCCCCACCGCAAGAAAAAGAACCTCTGCCGCAAGTAGAAGAACCTGAGCCCCTACCGGAGCCGGATCGCCCATCTCAAGCGCCCGAGACCCCTGCGTTGCCGAACGGCGTGGATTGCGATACAGCTCCGCCCAACACTCCGGTCGTACCCGGCAGCAAAGGCGACCGCGACGGGGATGGAAAAGCCTGCGAAACGTAGCCTAAGACCGTTGCTGTGCAATTATCTAGATCAAGAGGGCGGCAATGCTGCGTAGCGGCCGGCCGAGTTGGTAGTTGAGCACCTGCCCGCAAGTGTAAGCCGCCACCTTGGCCGCCAGCCGGGCCAGCAATCCACCGACCGTCTTGGCCCGGTGGCATTCCAGTCCGAAGAGGTCCTTGAGTTGCCAGATCATCCCCTCAATGATCTGCCTCTTGCTCGCCGCCCACCGGCACGCCTCTTCCGGCCAGGCCCGCCGCGCGCTCTTCTGCGGCGTGGCTGCCACCAGGGCACTATGGGTCTCGAACCATCGCTTTTCCCACTCGATGGAGGAGAAGCCTTTGTCGGCCAGATAGCCACTGTGCCCGTCGGAAGAGATCAGGAACTCGCCTATGAGCCGCTCGTCGCAGTTAGCTGGGGCTAACCCGAAGGCGGTGACGACGCCCTTCGGGCTCACCGAGAGGGCCACCTTGAAGCCGTAAATCCACTCTGTCTTGGAGACGCTGCGCCCGAAGGTCGCCTGCCTGGCGAATAGCCCTTTGCGGCAAGCCCTCACCCGCACGATGGCCGGAATAAGAGTAGTATCGAGCACCCGGTAGATCTCCGAGCCGTCGGCGAGGGTCGAAGCAAGGCCTCGCTGCAGCGTCCTGAGTTCGGGTTCGAGGGCGCGGATGCGCCGGTTGAGCTGGCCGTGGCTCAGGAGGTTCGGGAAGTATGCTCGGAGGTGGGCGTCGGCGAACCTGTAAAAGTCTCGCTCGCTTCGCCACCTGGACCACTGCGCGAGGATCGCCAACGTGAGCACCTCACTGTCGGAAAGCGAGGCCGGCCGACCGGGTCTTCGGGCACCATGTTGATGGCGAGCTTGCCAGTAGTCGTCCACCAGGACGTAGAGCGCGATGAGGAGCGAGTCTAGGTCCACGGGCCACCCCCTTTCCATCAAGGAATATTAGCGTGGCGGTAGGATGCTGGTGCTAACGGAGGTGCGAATGTTTTAGGGCAATGCGGTGTTCACGCATGATCGGGAGCTTGCCCTGCTTTACGGTCTCCAGCCCCGTTCTGACCATCTGCCAGCGCGTGAAGCTATCAAGCGCCGCCCGCAACGCTTCCGACTCGTCGGTTCGTTTCACGCTGAGCATGTTGGGCGCGGCCCGGGCCGTAGCGAGCATGTGCCCGATGGCCAGGAGGGCCGCAATGTGGGTCGGCACGGCCGCGGAGCGCGATGCCGTACGGTCGCGGTGGACGGCGACCGCCGCCGCGATGCTGAAGAACATGGTGCCGATCCCTAACGGCGGGTACCAGACGAGGCTGTTGCGAAGGTCCGCCTCTCGGCTGTAGGTTGCCCAGGGCACTGCCCCAACGCTGCGCCAGGCGGTTAACTGGACGATGCTCTTGTCGAAACTCGTGCCCACCGCGATGCCGCCGAGAGCCGTCGCGGCCACGACGAGGCCGCGCGTAACCGATGAGGTTATTAGTTCCTCTCCTCTTACTCGCTCTTTACGTGCCGGCCCCGAGCAGCTCGCCCGGCCAGGAACTCGCTGACGAGCGCAGCGAATCGCTCCGGTCTTTCCTCCATTAGCAGGTGGCCGGTTTCCGGCAAGAGCTCCAGACGCACTGCTCCGGGGATGTCATGGTAGAGGCGCTCTCCCCACTCGGGCCCGAAGTGGGGGTCGTCTCTTGCCCAGAGGAGCAAGGTCGGGTGGTCGAAGCGTCTCAATCCGTCGAGCAGATCCGTGGTGGTCCGGTTATTCTCCGGGTCGAATTGGGCGGCCAGGAACCGCTTCGTCTTCGCCCTCCGCCTCCGGTCGCTCAGGTTCGCCCTGATGTACCCGTCCAAAAGTTCCTTAGAAAGGACCTCCGGATCGTGGACCGCCTTCGCCTCAGCGAGTGTCCGACGGAACACAGATCTCCGGGACCACGCCCACATGACCACATCACCAACAACCGGAATCTGGGTCTGCCTGACGAACGGGCGCTCCTCCTCGGAGGGCCAGTTGTCGTAGGCCTCGGCGTTGGAGAGCATGAGCCGACCGACCCTATCGGGGTGCTCAGCGGCCAGAAGCTGCGCCACGGCGCCGCCGTGGTCGTGCCCAACCACGTGGGCGCGCTCTACGCCCAGTGCGTCGAGAAGACCGACGACCGTCGCCGCCTGCGCCCTAAGCGACCAGTCGGCGTCCTCGGGCGTCTCGGTGTCACCCAAACCCAGCAGATCGGGGGCCAAACAACGGTAGTGGGGCGAAAGCCGTGTGATGACCTTGCGCCAGATGAAGGACGAGAAAGGGCAACCGTGGAGCAGCAGCAGGGGCTCTCCGCTTCCCTCCTCATAGTAGGCGACGCGGGCCTCGCCGACGCTTACATAGCGTTTCTTCTGGGAGAAGGGGTCTAGCATCATCGTCACACCTCTTTAGCACCACCCGCTCAGCTTGGCGGCTCTCCGTCACTTCCAGAGAACGCTTCCATTCCCGCCTTGACATGCGGCGGCCACAATCCGAAGCTGAGTAACCTCCCGGGAATCGCTAGCAGCCAGGGGAGCCGTAGGAGCGGGAGCACGAAACGTGGCACGGCGAACACGCGGTCACCCCGGTCGTTTATCACGCCGGCGCGCACCGCTTTTTGAGCTAACACCTGGAAGGTCTGGATGAACCTGGTGGGAAACTCGCGCTGGCGCTGCACCGCTGCGAGATCCTGCTCACGGATTAGCGTTGGGCTAGCGAGCTTCTCACCGAGCACGTTGGAGGCTGCCACCGCGTCCTGGATGGCGTAGTTGATGCCCAACCCGCCGACCGGACTCATCACGTGCGCGGCGTCGCCGATCAAGAGCAGCCCCGGCTTGTGCCAGCGTTTGATGCGACTCACCTCGACGGAAAGCACCGGGATCTGCTTCCAGTCCTTCAGCTCGTCGAAGCGGTCTGCCCACTCGGGCGCGACCCTCGCGAGAGATTGGCGCAGTTGCTCCAGCCCGGCGGCACGCGCCTGCTGGTATCCGCCCTTGATGATGGTACAGCCGACCTGCCAGTAGTCGAAGCGGTCGATGAACACCACGAAGAGCCCGCCGCCTATGCGGGCGTTCAGGGCCTCAGATGGATCGTCCTCGCGGCGGGAGAGCCTGAACCAGAGAACATCAATAGGCGAAGAGGACGTGATGGGCTCGAACCCCGCCAGCTTGCGGATTTTCGAGAAGCGGCCGTCCGCACCCACCGTGAGCTCGGCGCGGACCTCGTGAAAGCCGTCCATCCCACGGTAGCGCACGCCCCTGACCACGCCGTCCTCTTCAAGGAGCGCCTCCACGCGGGCTCCCATGACAAGCCGGAAGTTGGGGTAGCGCTTCGCTTCCTGGGTAATGAACTCCAGAAAGCGCGACTGGGCGATCACCACGATGTAGGGAAACTTGGTCTTCACTTTCGCGAAGAGGTTGAACGCAACCGTGCCCTCCCGGGTCGGTACGGTGAAGTTCCTGACCTTCGCGTGGCGGAACTCGAGAAGGCGGTCGGCGAGCCCGATCTCGTCCAGGTTCTCCATCACCGAGGCGTGGAGCGTATCGCCGCGAAAATCCCGCTCGAAGTCCCCGTCCTCCAGCAGGAGGACGGGGACGCCTTGGCGTGCCAAGAGCAGGGCGAGCATCGCGCCGGCCGGTCCTCCGCCGACAATGCAGCAGGTCGTCTGCTCCACCTGCCTTACCTCGCGGCGTTCTTCACGGACCCTTTCGACCGGCTGGGTGTTTCCCAGAGGCATCGCGGCACCTCCAATTCACGAGTAAGGATTGGCCCTTCCTCGTCTTTACGCCTCACCCGCGCCATCAGCTTCCTCTGGCAGCCTCCCTGTCTCCTCCAGCAGGCACATACCAAGGTCTATGAGACCGGTTACGCACGGGTCGGAGATGCGGTAGAAGAGCCGGCTGCCCTCGCGCCTGGAGGCCACGATCCGGCCGTCAACGAGGCGCTGGAGCTGGTTGGAGACCGTCTGCGACTTCATCCCCACCTCCGCCGCCAGATCCGTGACGGAAAGTTCCCCGGCGCGTTCGATAGCATGGAGCAGCCTGAGCCGAGTGTCACTCGCCAAAATCTTGTACAGACGGACGAGCTCGTCGGCCTGGGTCTGGCCGATGAGCGGGCGATGACGTAGCGTCGGCTTACCGGCATCTGCGACGGCTTGTACGGCTAGCGGTAAGCGCTTCATGGTTCAAACATTACACTATATTGTGTAGTAGTGTCAAGCCTCTAACAAATACGCAGCACTCGTCTAAGCACTTGTGCCAATTAGCGACGGGCTGCCTGTGTGAAGCAGTTGCGGAGGCTGCATAGCCCCGGTCCGATAGGGGGTGCTTAGGCGATAGGACCGGGGCCGAGCCATGATCCCGCACGGACGTTAAAAGGTGGGGCACGTAAAATGTCCGGAGAATGATCTACTGGATACAAGAAGCAGCCCTAGCGGGGGCTCAAGAGGCAGCCTCGTCCTTACCAAGCGCAATACTCAGTGGCGGGGTAGTAGGAGCAGTAGTCGCTCTTGTTGGACTCATATTCGCACAACTCAGGCATACCCAAACCCTGCGGCAAACACGTGAGTTAGAAGATAAGCGTGCACGAGAGACGCGTGAGTTAGAAGCTCAGCGAGCAGACGAAGCTGCACTACAGAAATACTTCGAGCAAGTTGGGAAGTTGCTGATCGAGCATCCGGACAACGCCAGCCTAGGCACGGTAGCCCGAGCGCAGACGTTGGCGGTGCTGGAGGGGTTGGATCCAGATCGTAAACGGATCCTGCTGCAGTTCTTGTATGAGTCGAACCTGATCGAGGCAGAAAGTCCGGCCATTAGCCTCCTGGGGGCCAACCTGAGAAAGGCCAACCTGGGAGGGGCCAACCTGGAACGGGCCAACCAGCTAGGGGCCAACCTGGAAGAGGCCTACCTGGAAGAGACCAACCTGGAAAAGGCCAACTTGGTAGGGGTCGAAGGCCTCACCCAACAGCAGCTCAACAAGGCTTTCGGAAGCGAAAGCACCAAGCTCCCAGACCACCTCCAGCGCCCTGCGCACTGGAGCAAGGGTGACGAAGGACCGTCAAAGAGGGCTGAGGGCATATAGGGCCCTACCTAGGCTCACCCGTGGGGATGCTCCGGCCCGGTCGTCTCTCTACGCCTTACCTTGCCTCAGCCGCTTGATCCGGTCGAGAAGCAGCAGCCTCTCCTCGTCGTCCATGAACTCGTGGTTGAAGCGGTCTATCGCTTCCTTGAGGGCGAGCGCCCTGACAGTCCTTAGCTGTTCGGCTTTCGGTACACTGGTGGTGGCCATGAAGCTAGTCCCTTCGTGGCCACGTTTGCTTCGTGGTCCGGGCCTAGGGGTGCGTCAACACCGCCGGGGCCATGTCTTTATTGACGCCCTCATTGTAGCAGCTTTGATGAAACTATGCTATAATTATGATGAAACTTAAGCGTAGTACCTGGAAGGTGGTTAGTATGCAGACCGTGGTATTCATAGGCGAAAAGCTCAAGGACTTACGCCTCAAGCAGGCAATGTCTCAGCGAAAGCTGGCCGACGCGGCTGGCGTGAGCCAACGGGCGATTGTTGACCTCGAAACCGACAGAAGAGAGCCCCATCCCTCCACGCTAGGGAAGCTTGCAGAGGCTCTGGGTGTTGAGCCCTCAAAGCTCTTCGAAGACTAGGCGGCCTGCGGGTGATTTGGTGACCAAGGGGAAGGGAAAGAAGCGCGCAGCCGGCGAGGGGCACGTCCGGCAGCGCCCCGACGGCCTCTGGGAAACCCGCATCTCGATCCCCGGCGGGAAGCCAAAGAGCTTCTACGGGAAGACCCAAGCTGAAGCCCTACGCAAACGCAATGAGTTCAAGGCTGAGTACCTCGGAGCAAGCCTGGACTTTGACGCAGAGCGGATCGGCTTTGGCGAGTACTTAAGGCGTTGGCTTAACGACTCCTATAAGGCTTCTGTAAGGGAGAGGACCTACGATCGGGCGGAGTCTCTCGTGCGCGTCCACCTCGAGCCCGCCCTCGGACATGTGCGGCTCTCAAAGCTCACTGGTGCCCACTTTCAGGGCCTGTACCAGCGTAAGCTCGACGCAGGCCTTAGCGCCCGCTCCGTCCAGCGGATCCACTAGGTCTCGAACACGGCGCTGAAGCAGGCGGTGAAGTCGCTTGCTCTCTTCGAACCCAGCGGAGAACGCCATCAGGCCCAAGGCTGAAGACCCCGAAATAAACCCCTTGGATCGGGAGGAGGCCAACGCCCTCATGAATGTTGTACGGGGACATAGGCTTCAGGCCCTGATCGTGATCGCGATCCTCTCAGGCTTGAGGGCTGGCGAGCTCCTGGGGCTACGCTGGAAGGACGTGGATTTCGAGGCTGGGATCCTGCGGGTGCGCCAGCAGCTCGTTTACCCCCGCTCCGGTCTCAGACTAGGGCCTCCCAAGAGAGACTCCTCAAAACGTGCCGTCGACGTTCCGCCGCAGGTTGTGGCTGCTTTGAGGAGGCGTCGCGCCATCCAACTCGAGGAGAAGCTCAAAGCGGGCCCGGCCTGGGACGAGGGAGGGGAGTTCAAGGATTTCGTCTTCACCCGCTCGAACGGGAGGCCCTTGAATCCCTCGACCCTGACCCGTCGTTACCTAACACCCTTCCTTAAGGAGGCGGGCGTGGCGCACAAGGAGAGGCGTTTCCACGACCTCAGGCACACCTTTGCCACCCTCAATCTCCTAAACGGCGAGCACGTTCGAGTGGTGCAGGAGGCTTTGGGCCACTCGACCATTGCCCAGACCATGAACATCTACTCGCACGTCCTGCCAAGCATGGGCAAGAGCGCGGCAAGGCGGCTTGGGGAGCTGTTTTGAATTCCCGTTGTGGTAAAGAAGTGGTAAAGGCCTTGTCGTAAGACAACCCCTCGAATCAAAAATCCCTGCAAAACACGAAATTTGTGAACAGAGATTAAATGCGAGAAGAGGCGGTCATCAGTAGCGCCTCGCTTCCATGAGGTGCTTGAGCCTCAGGAGGGAGCGCTCGCCGTTCATGCGGGCGAACCGTTCCATGCCGACGAAGCGCGCCGCGCGGTTCAGGATCTTACCCTTCAGGCTGAAATCGCCCGCGTAGAAGACGATGCACGAGGAACCTTCTTCGACCGGGACTACCGTGACCTCGCCGCTGCCCTCGATGGTGGAGGCGTAGGCCCAGCGTATGACGCCGTCGTCGTTCTCCAGTATCCTCACCTCGGGTTCGAGTCTGCCGACCGGGCTCTCCAACATGAGGCGATACGAGTCCTCATCCAGACGCTCGACGCCCTCGACGCCGACCATCCACTCCTTGGCGTTTCGGAAATCCCCGATGTAGGCCGCTACTACCGAAGCAGGGGCGTCTATGCGCTGCTCGATGGCGACGAAGCCTTCGGACTTCTTCATCCCCAGCCCAGCTCCTCCAAGCGATCCTCGTCGAAGCCGAAGTGATGCGCGATCTCGTGCACGACAGTGATCCTCACCTGCTCCTCGAGCTCCTCGCGTGGAAAATCCCGCTCCAAAGGCCCCTGGAAGATGGTGATCTTGTCCGGCAAAATTCCGTAGTACCCGGAGGTCCGCTCCGTAAGTGGTACTCCCTCGTATAGCCCGTAGAGCACGTCGTCTTCGCCGGACGCGAGTGGAGTCGAGTACTCCGGCCAGTCATCCACGACTATCGCCACGTTGTCCAAGAGCGCCGAGAGCTCGGGCGGCAGCCCTTCCAAAGCCCTTTCGACCAGATCGTAGAACTCTTCCCGAGTGTCCTTCACGCGGAGTATTGTACACGGGAGGGCCATTGAGATTACTAATAGCGCCGCTTGTTTGGGTAGAATGGGCCCTAGAGGTCGTCCGCTGGCGGGAGGTACAGTCTTTGAGGTTCTTGTCGGGGTCGCGCCCGGGGCGCTGGTTGATTTGGATCGTCTACAGGACGCAGAACAAACCGTTGCCGGTGCCGCATGCGGCGGAGTGGATGATGATCCCCGAGCACTCCGTCGAGCAGGTCCTGGAGACCGGCGCTCTAGAGAGCCTTCACCCCTCGGACGTGCTCGAAGCTGCCCGCCGCATGGACCGCCAGCGCCGCGAGCACGACGAGAGGTACTCCAGGGAGGCCTGACCAACCGGGACGCCGCGGGGATATACTGTACGCGTGGACCTCTTCGATGCCGAAGGCGCCGACGCGCTCGTTCGCCGGGCGCCGCTCGCGGAACGCTTGCGTCCGACGATCCTGGACGAGGTGATCGGGCAACCGCACCTGACGAGTGATGGCGGGCCCTTAAAGATAGCGGTGGAACGCAACAGGGTCGGTAGCCTCGTTCTCTGGGGGCCGCCGGGCACGGGTAAGACGACGCTCGCGCGGGTGCTCGCTGGCGCGGTCGAGGAGGACTTCGTGCCTTTGAGCGCCGTCACGAGCGGGATCAGGGATCTACGGGCCGCTCTGGACGCCGCGCGCGAGCGCCTCAAGTACGAGGATCGCAGCACGCTCGTATTCATCGACGAAGTCCACCGCTTCAACAAGGCCCAGCAGGACGCTCTTCTGCCCGCCCTCGAAGAAGGCCTCGTTGATTTTATCGGGGCGACGACGGAGAATCCGTCCTTCGAGGTGATCGCGCCGCTCCTCTCGCGCTCACGCGTCTTGAGGCTCCGGCCTCTCTCGGAAGATGACCTACGTGTCCTTCTCAACAGGGGGCAAGAGGCGCTCGAAGCAGAGGTCTCACCCGAGGCCGAGGCGTACCTTTTGAGGCTCTCCGGCGGCGACGGGCGGCGCCTGTTGAACGCCCTCGAAGCCGCCGCTTCTGCCGCGTCGGGACGGATCGAGGTCGCCGCCGTAGAGAGGGCGGTGGGGGAGAGAGCCCTCATGTACGGGCGCGAGGAGCATTACGACGTCGTGAGCGCTTTTATCAAGAGCGTGCGTGGCGGCGATGCTGACGCGGCGCTCCATTACCTGGCGCGCATGATCGAGGCTGGCGAAGACCCTGTCTTTATGGCGCGCCGGCTCGTGATACTGGCTTCAGAAGACGTGGGCAACGCCGATCCTTACGCCCTCCCGCTCGCCGTCGCCGCGGCTCAGGCCGTCCAACTCGTCGGCATGCCGGAGGGACGCATCCCGCTCGCCCAGGCCACGAGCTACCTCGCCTCCGCCCCCAAGTCGAACGCCTCCTACGCCGCTGTGAACAAGGCGCTCCAAGACGTGCGTCGCGGCCCCGTCCCCGAGGTGCCAATGCACCTGCGCAACGCCCCCACGGGTTTGATGAAGGACGAAGGCTACGGCGTGGGCTACCGCTACGCTCACGACGACGAACCCGAGGGGATGAACCAGCGATACCTGCCCGACGAGCTCGCCAGGCGCGTCTACTACGAGCCGAAGGAACGGGGTGCGGAGGTCGGGATCGGGGAACGGCTGGAGCGGTGGCGTAAAGAGAGGGAGGGGCGCGAGCACTGAGGGAGCGTCAGCCTACGGTATCCTTTTGCTGATCGCTGATGGCTGGCTGCTGATCGCTGCCTCCATCGAGCAGCGTCTTTTCGTTCGTGGCGAGCAGGAGAGCCGTAAAGACGAAAGGCTCGAACCAGGTCACGTAGGGGTAGAACCAGTAGTTTACGGTGAGCTCGAAGGCGAGGATGAGGGCCGCGGAGAAGGCCGCGAGCTTGCGGACCGTCCTCTTTTTCGGGACGAAAGCGACGAGGAAGGCGAGGAGGATCACCGCCGTCGAAGGCAGCTGTAGCTGCTGAAGAAAACCGAGCTGGGGGACCTGGGTGAAGATGGTCCATGGGGTCTCGCGGGTGCCCTGGAAGGCCAGGGTCTTCTCGTAGAAAAGCCTCGCACCCCCCATGGGGTCGCCATCGAGGGCCAAGACCCAGAAGGTGAGGAGGACGACGCCCACTCCTCCGAGGACGAAGTCCAGGATAGGGCCGCGTTTTCGGGTGCCGTCATGGAGAAACCAGAGGGGCGCGACGATGAGGGGGAAGAGTTTGATCGCGAATCCCGCTGCGACGCTCGCTCCCCGTGCCAGCGGCGAGGTCGCCGCCGCGAGCCCCACCGCCAGGACCGCTGCCACTATAACGTCGTTGGTGTTGTTGTTGGTCGAGTACAGCGTGTAGGGGAAGATCGCCCAGGCGAAGAGGAGCGTCGCCCCGCCCCGCGCCCCCGCGTACCTCCACCCGGCGACGAGCATCGCCGCAGCGCCCCCAACGAACGCGAAGGCCGTCAAAGCGTGGGCCGCCGGCAGGTAGTCCCACTCCCCGCTCCACCCGAAGAGCCACACGAAGGGCACGTACAAAAGGTAGTTCAAGGGACCGTAAGTGTCGCCAGTCCCGACGTCCTCGGGCATGTTGCCGTAGGGTAGTAGGCCGTCCAAGATACGGTCTGCCCCGACGACGCCCGCGTAGCCGACGTCTATCACCCTGGAATCCAGGTTCAGCGCGAGGACGAGGCCGCTGGCGATCGCTCCGAGCGCGAACAGGACCGACGTCGGGAAGTTGCTCGTCTTCTCGACCCGCTCGCCGTGCCCGAAGCCCATCAAGAGCGTCCTGACGAACAGGTAGAGAAGCGGCGGGTACCAGAGTAGTACCGCCCAGTACGAATCCCCCACCCTGAAAAACCCGTGCGAGACGAGGAAGCCCAAAAGGGCCAAAACATCGAGGTTGCGCAACGAGAAGAGCCTGTCGGTGCGGCAGAACGCGAGGGCGAAGACGAGGGCCATGGGCCCCCAGACATACCAGTAGTTGGCCTGTTTGCCGTAGGAGCCGTAGTCACCGCGGGCCATCCGCCAACCGACCTGATCTCCAGTCCAGGCGTAGTTGATCTGCCAGGTCTCGTCGTCCACTCCGACCTGGGCGACCTCCTTCCTCTCGCCATCGTCCACCGGCATCCCGCCCACGGAGCCGCCCTCCTCGACCTCGAAGTGGACCTGCCATTCGCCGTCTTCGTACTCAGCGTCGGAGGTATAGGGGTCGTGCTTGGCGAGCTCCTCGCGTACCTCGGGGCTGGCGAGGGCGAGCTTTATCGCGTCGGCCTCGGAGGTGCTCGGGTAGGTCAAGGTGTCGGCGACGGAGTAGACTTCCGCGTCCTCGACTTCCTGTGTGTCGTCTACCACCGTAACCTCCGCGACCGCCGTCTGCGAGGCCTCCTCCTTCAGAATCACCCGCCAGAAGTCGCTCACGGGGTCGTACTCGGCCGAGGTCTCGACCGTCGGGCGAGAGATAATCTCACCCACCTCCGGGGCGGAAGAAGCCGCCCGCCGCGCCTCTTCCGAGCTCGTCTGCGTGCCGGGCACGAAGCCAAAAACGGTGAGGAGTAGCGGCAAGAGGAAGACTAGACCGGAGCCGCAATATCTGAACCGGGATCTCCTCACGCTGCGCCTCCCTGTTCGGTCACTGGTTTTTCCGCTGGTTTGCCTGCCGAGGGAAGGGAGAGCATTAAACCCCAGAGCACGACGAGTAGGAGGTTGCGTCCCGGGAAGACGTCGGTTCCCGGGTCTCGCCTACGGACTTGACGCTTCCGGGGGGTGGCCTCGATTATTCGGGCTCCTCTAGCTCCTGGCCGAAGAGCTCGGCCAAAGGCTCCAGGCCCTCGGGGGCGCCGGTCGCGAGCAGCGAGTCGTCGCCGCGTAAGACGTAGGTGTCGCGCGGGCGGTAGGTCCAGCGCCCGCCCCGGTTGACTGCCAGGGCGTGCATCCCCGTCTCGGTCTCGAGTCGTAAAGAGCCGAGGCTCTTGCCGTCGGCCGGAGAGCCGGGGGCGACGTTGAGCTTGAGGACGACCTCGTCCGACTCGCCGATGGCGACCGAGAGGACCGGGTGTACCTCCTCGCCCTTCTCCACGATCCAAACCATCTCCTGCGCGCAGTCGGCGATGGTCTCGGAGGCGGTCGCAAGGTGGATCATGCCCCTGAGGCGCGAGGGCTCCTCTATCTGCCGCGCGGCCAGAAGTACCCAGCGCTCGAGACGGTAGCGCATCTCGTCCATCTCGTCCTCTATGGCGACGACTTCGCGGGCGAGCCCGGCGTCGTAGTAGAGGAGGGCGGAGTAGGCTAACCCCACCGCGACCTCGGAGAGGTTCTTCATCTCGATCAGGACGTCCACAGCCCGCTCCAGTTCCGAGAGTTGCGCCCTGTCCTCGAGGGGCGTAGGAGAACCTCCGGCGGGCTGCGCCCCGGCCATCTCCCTGAGCTCGGCGACGCCCTCTGGAGGGCCCTGCAGAAAGAGCACGTCGCCCGCCCGTAAGACGTCGTCCGGCTCGGGGTCGAAGTGCCACTCGTTGTCCGAACGGACCGCGATGGGCCGCATCCCCGTCTCCGTAGGGAGGTCCACGGCCTCTAAGGCCCGGCCGTCCAAGGCGCTCTCGGGGTGCACCCGGACTCGTGAGGGTATCTCGTCGGCCTCCGGTATGTCGTGCAGGAGCTCCGGCGGGATGCCCAAACGTTTCACCACGATCTTGGCGATGTCGTAGGCGGCGTTGCCGATCTTCTCTATGTCCTGCACGACCTGGAGTATTCCAGCCATCTGCTCGGAGTCGGCCGGGCTGCGGGCCGCGAGGATCGCTAGGCTGCGCATGTCGAAGACGAGCTCGTTCAGGCGCTCCTCCAGCCTGAAGACCTCCTCGGAGAGGTCCTCGGAGTTGTAGAAGATGGCCGCGTAGGCCAGGTCCACCATAAGCTCCGAGGTGTTCTTTGCCTCGGCGAGCATGTCCTTGAGGTTTCGTGGTCGCGTGTCGCGCATAGTCTTATTACTCCACCAATCCGAAGACTACCAGGGAAATTATAAGGCTAATGAAGCCCAAGAGGTCCACTGTCGCGGTGATGATCGGGATCCCGTACGTATCCGGGTCAAGGCCGACGCGGTAGCTAACGATCGAACCGTAGTAAGCCGCGAAAGCAGCGGCGGTCGTGGCTATGAGGCCCGCCAGAGCGCTCACCCCAAGCATCACGAGAAAGCCGGGGCTCAGGCTGGTGGTCTCCAGACCTAGCGTCGCAAGCAGGTCGGGACTCAGCTGGCTCATGGCCACGGCCAAAAAGTGCGACGCCCCGCCGATGAACAGGTATACCCCGGTAGCGAAGATGTAGACCAGGGTAAAGTCCCTGAAGGTGCTCATCGGGGGTAACATACGGGGGGGCAAGAGACCGAGGTGTATCTTTGAGGAGAGCCGGCTGGAGAGGATGCCCCCCAAAGCTCCGCCCTCTTGCAAGAACGCAGGCAGCAGTATGAGCAGGGCTGCCAGCTCCACGAAGACCTCTTTGCGGTCCTCTAGGGCGACGCCGACGAGGATCGTCACCGTCCCGGTCATGGCCAGTATCGGTAAAGACTCGGCGAGGATGCGGCCCAAGTTGGGGGCACCGACCCTAAACGCGACGACCACTACGGCCAAGGCGATGCCGATAAAAGCGATGGCCAAAGAGCTTGAGAAGATGGGGATCCCGATCAGGAACGTCGCCAGGACCAACGCCGGGAGCGTCAGTATGTCGCCGAAAGCCGTGATCATGGGCGCCGCAATGTTGTCCATGTCCCAGCCGCGCGCGACGCTCAGGCGGGCCACCACGACGGTGATTCCCAAGAGCAACACCCCGGCCAACACCCCGCCGACGGTCGAGATCACGACGTAATCAAAGACCGTAAGCTCCGTCTCCACCCCTAAGAAATCGCACAAAAACCGGGCCATGAACGCCAAGAACACGCCGGAGATGAGCGACAGGACCGCTGCCGCCTGCACGTTCTCCGCAAGCACCCCCCGCCTGAGGTTCAAGCTAAAGAGGCCAGTCTGTATGGCGGTTGAGAGCCTGCTACCCATCGCCCCGAAGATGGCCCCACGCATCCCGATGGCCGCCGGGATCAGTACCGCCAGGCCCACCAGCTCGTCCAGGATGCCTGCGATGCCTGCGAGCGCGATGCCGGCTACGAGCTCCCCTGTCGAGGAGATGAAGAGCGCTGCGAATCCCTGTCTTAGGGACTCCTTTTCTTCGGTCAGATAACCGAAGACGCGCGGCCGGATCCTCGGCCGCGCGCGCAGCTGCCGCCGAATGCTCCCGACTTTCTCGGACTCTCCGGCGCGTTCTTCCCGGACCTTGATCCGAAACCTTCTTCGCTCTTTCTCAGACACGGTAGAGGTATAGCCGGTGCCTGAAGCATTGTAAAGAGCATTGCGGCGATTAGTGGTCGGCAAAATGGCAAGCCGATGGTAAAGCCGATCTCCGGCGGTCGGCTCAGTCGAAGTCCGTGGGTAGGTTCGGGTTGCGGTGGTGCTCGAAGAAGCAGGAGATCAGGGGCGGGATAACTCGGGTAAGGTAGAGCGAGGGAAGATTCACTTCACCAAAGACCCCGACCCCGGCGGCGTCCACCCAAGGCTCCGGCTCTTCGTTTGGGAGGATCTCGCACAAGAAGTTCAGCTTGTAGAAGTGGTAGGGGATAGGCACGGGCACCTGCCTATCCCGGTTGTAAAGGGAGGCGAGTTTTACCGCCCGCATGCGGTACCCGGACTCCTCGCGTACTTCTCGAGCTGTGGCCTCGGCGGGCGACTCACCGATGTCGGCCCAGCCGCCAGGAAGCGACCAGAGGCCATCCTCCTTCTCTTTTATGAGCAGGATCTCGCCGTCGCGGAACACTATCACCCGGACGTCCACCTTCGGGGTTGCGGGCCAGCTTCACGGGCGAAGAGGTTCCGAACGGCAATTATCTACTTGACGCAGGTTGAAAGTCTTAGGGTGCCTGCGTCTAAGAGATAATTACCATTCTCGGCTTAATCCTCGGCAGAAAGCTACGCGCCCTCCCAGCCGTGGACTAGATACCGCTCGAAGGTAGTAAGCTCAGGGTACTCTCGACGCAAGGCAGCGATGTCCGCCTCGTAGCCCACGTCGTTGAACCACCGATACATGACCGCATACTCTTCGCCCATCTGCTCCTCGAATTGGGCGCAGGGCACCTGGAAGTAGTAGATCTCCTCTCTACCGTCCGACGTCGCTGCCGACCGGCGAGATGGGGTTGAGACGGCTCTCTATCTCCTCGCGGCGGCCCTCAAGGAAGGGTGGTAGCGAGAGGCGTTCGCCGAGGTGTCGCGCATCCTCGTCGGTGGCGAAGCCGGGGCCGTCGGTGGCGATCTCGAAGAGCACCCCGCCCGGCTCCCGGAAGTAGATGGAGCGGAAGTAGTATCGGTTTATCTGCGGTGTCACGCCCAATCCCGCGGCCTGGATCCTCGCTCGCCACTCCTTATGTTCCTCGTCGTCGGGCGTCCTAAAGGCAACGTGGTGCACGCCGCCCCGCCCCAGGTGCGCCACCGGCGCGTCCGGCTTCTCGACGACCCGTACCTCGGCTCCCGGTCCTCCCGGTCCAACCTCGAAGTTGGTAACCCGAGCGCCATCCTCCTCGTGCTCGTCCTTCCCTCGGAACCCGAGCACCTCAGTGAGCACCCACGCCGTCGGTGCCAGCTCCCGCACGGTGAGGTCTACGGCCCCCAAACCCCTTATCCCGTACTCTTGGGGCACGGGGCTCTTCTCCCATGGGATGCCCCCCGCAACGCCCGCGTCACCACCGGTCCCACCATCGTTCGCGAGCCGGAGGCGCTGGCCCTCGGGATCGGCGAAGGAGATTGACTGCCTCTTGCGTTCCTCGATACCGCGGTGCTCCACCCCGAACTCTTCGAGCCGTGCCGCCCACCACTCGAGCGCCTCGCGCCCGGGGACCCTGAGCTCCGTGGTCGAGACCTCGCCCGTGCCCGGGCGGTTCGGGGCGATCCTTAACTGGGGCCAGTCGAAGAAGGTGATCTCCGTTCCCGGCCTCCCTAGCTCGTCCCCGTAGAACAGGTGATAAGCCGAAACGTCGTCCTGGTTCACCGTCTTCTTTACCAGCCTCAAGCCCAGGACCTCCGTGTAGAATGCGACGTTCTCCGAAGCCTCGGTGGTCACCGCTGTGAGGTGGTGCAAACCGCCCAGTTCCATATCAATTCTCCTTCCGTTCTCGTCACCCAACATAGCACGACACTATAAAAAATCAAGTAGTATATAGAATTGTGCGTAAGATGGTATACTGGCTCCATTATGGGGAGCGAGGACTACATCTCTTGCCCGGCCTACGCGGCGATCGAGGTTCTGCAGGAGAAGTGGGTGTTGCACATCATCGGTGTCCTTATGGAGGGGTCCCGGGGGTTCAACGAGCTGAGCCGGGCGATAGGTTGCAACCCCGCCACTCTGGCGCAGCGCCTCGACCGTTTGGAGGCTCTGGGGATCGTCAAGAAAACCGTGCACTCGGTGATGCCGCCGCGCACTGAGTACGAGTTGAGCCCGGCGGGGTTGGCCTTGGAGGAAGTCATCGGCGCCATAGACCGCTGGTCGCGCGAGCACTTGGAGGCTACGTCCAAGCGGGGGAGGGTAGCTTCGTAGCCGCCTGAAGGCGCGCCTCTTCGCCTTAGGCCGGGGGTTGGACCAGGTACCCAGCTCGGTCGTATCGGGCTTTTCGCAACGCCTTCTCGTCGAGGGGGACCGGTGTCGCGTCGTAGCGGAGTCTTGCTTCTTGCGCGAGGGCCGCTATCGCATCTCCGACGGAGGCTTTGCTTCCGGCTTTGCACAGCCTGCCGACGCTCCCGGGCCTCATGGGGATGTTCATGGCGTCGTAGACGCGAGAGAGGACTCGGACCAGGTCATTTTCGCCGTGTACGAGCACGATGCCCCTTACGCTCGTGGCTTTGCGCGTTATGCGCTGGGCTATACCGACCACCTTCGTGCCGCTCTCGAAGTCCCCGATCCGGATGCTGTGGTCCCCGGGGCAGAACTCGTCACGGACCTCGCCGACCCCGGCGTCGACGCCCAAGCGAGAGAAGGCCCCGAGCACCAGGGCAGCGGCCTCGTCGTACCTCTTTCTGGGGTCCCGTCGTGTGTCCTCCGCGGGGCGGACGATGGAGAAGCCGAAGGTGCCTCTACCGGCAGCGATGGCACCGCCGCCCGCGGCCCTCACCAGAACGGGATAGTCTTCCTCGTAGGCTGCCCGGACGGCCTCGTCGAAGCCGGGACGCAAAGTGTCCCTCCGGGTCACCCCGAGGTGGCGGGCGGAGGGCGCTATGGAGATCGTCGGGGGCCTCGTCCCGGCCGCCACCTCTTCGAAGATAGTCCTCGTGAAGGCGTAGCCTGTCCCCGGGTCGTCGAACCGGTCGGGCAAGAGAAGGTTCATAGTGACTCCCATTCGATGCTCTCGACTCGTGATAAAACGGTTCTTATGAGCTCGCTGCTTTCGAGTTTACCAGCGTGGCGAGCGGAGTCTTGGAGCGAGTAGTTCGGAGGCGCGATGCACGGAGAGTACAAAACGCCGGGAGGGAAGCTGGTGATAGCCGACTTCGACGTTCAGAATGGTTGTCTGGCCGGCGTCGAGGTGAGCGGAGACTTCTTCCTCGAACCCCCCAAGGCGCTCGAGGGCATCATCGGGGCTTTGGAGGATGCCCCGCGGACCTCGCGGAGGAGGAGTTCGCGGACCGCATCAGCGCCGCCCTCGGCCCCGAGGTCGAGATGGTGGGCTTCTCCGCCGAAGCGGTCGCCCGCGCCGTGAAGAGGGCGATCTCATGAGTGCAGCTATGCCCGAGGCCCGGTGGCGCGACTACCCTTGGCGGCTCATCCGTGGCGAGCCTTTGGCGCCACCGATGAACCTGGCGCTCGACGAGGTTCTGACCCGGCGCGTCGGAGTCGACGAGCGTCCGCCGACCTTGCGCTTCTGGGATTGGGCGGCGCCGGCGGTGGTGCTGGGCCGCTTTCAGCCGGTCGAGAACGAGGTGGACGAGGAGACCGCGGACGGGTACGGCGTCGAGGTCGTCCGCCGGATGACCGGGGGTGGCGCGATGTTCGGCGAGCCCGAGAACATCATCACGTACTCGATCTACGCCCCGCCCAAGCTCGTCGCTGGGATGTCCTCCGTAGACTCGTACGCCTTCTTCGACGTTTGGGCCGTAGAGGCGCTCCGTTCCTTAGGCGTGGGCGCCTGGTACGAGCCGATCAACGACATCACCTCCTCGGATGGCAAGATCGGGGGCGCCGCCCAGGCCAGGAGGACCGGCGCGGTCCTCCACCACGTGATGATGTCCTACGAGATGGACGTTCCTAAGATGCTCCGCGTCTTACGGATTGGCCAGGAGAAGCTGACCGACAAGGCGATCCAGAGCGCCGAGAAGAGGGTCGGACCCCTACGCCGCCAGACGCAGCTCCCGCGCGAGGAGATAATCAGGCGCATGATCTCAACCTTCGAACATAACGCCGGGACGAGCCTCGTGGAGGACCGCATCGTGCCCGAAGAGCTCGCCGAGGCCGAGGAGCTCGTGCGGACCAAGTATGGCACAAGGGAGTGGACCTACCTCGTACCCTGACCGGCCTCATGCACTCTTCTAGCTGCTGGCTGCCGGCGACAGGCCCCTCTTGAAGAGGGACTCGCCGCGAGCGACGTGTAAGGTTAACATGACGCCATGAAGCGCGGTGTCCACACCTTCTTGCCGACGAGCAGAGTCTACTTCGGCGCTGGCAGCCTGAATGAGCTCGAAGAGGAGGCCCGGGCGTACGACCGGGCCTTCGTCGTCTCCGGGCGCTCGCTGAACGAGAAGACCGACCTCGTGCGCCGGGTGGAGCGTCTGCTCAGGGGGAAACACGCCGGCACCTACGACGGCATGAGCCAGCACACGCCCGGCAGCGCCGTCGAGAGGGCGGCACAGGAGGCCAAAGACGCGGACCTTCTGGTGAGCGTCGGTGGCGGGAGCGTCATAGACGGGACGAAGGCCGTGGCAGCGAGGGTCGGTTATCCCGCGCAGGTCGCGGTGCCGACCACGCTCTCGGGGGCGGAGTGGGCACACCTGGTTGGGGTGACGGACGAAGAAGCGGGGCGCAAGAGCGGCTTCGCCGACGAGCGGGCCGTCCCGGTGGTCGTGATCCTGGACCCCGAGGCGACGCTTTTCACGCCAGAGAAACTCTGGCTCTCGACGGGCATCCGGGCCCTCGATCACGCCATAGAAGGCTTCCTGGGCGAGGGGGAACACCCGATAGAGGACGTCCTCGGCCTTGAAGGAGCCCGGCGCCTCGTCGAATACCTCCCACGCTCTAAGGAGGAACCGGAGCATCTGGGGCTACGCCTGGAGCTACAACTGGCGGCGTGGATGGCGTACTTCGGACCCTTGAACACCCCGATGGGGCTCTCGCACAACCTGGGGCGCAGGATCGGGGCGAGCTACGGCGTCCCCCACGGCTACACCTCTTGCATTACCCTGGCACCTACGCTCGAAGTCGTTGGCGACAGGATGCCGCACGAACGCTGGGGACAACTCGCGAGTGCCGTCGGCGGAGACCCCGCCGAGAGTGTCGCTGCCCTCGTGGAGAAGCTGGAGCTCCCGAATCGCCTGAGCGAGGTAGGCGTGCCCGAAGAAGACCTGGAAGAGATAGCCCGAGACTTCGAGGATATGACCGGGGAAGCTCTGGAGCTACTCCGTCGGGCCTACTGAATTCGGGTGCGAACGGCATCCGTACCGGTCTCGGCCGGCTCCACCTCATAGCTCTCCTTCCAGGCGTCGAATCCACCCTCTAGGGCCACTGCCTCGAATCCCATTCTGTTTAGCCGGCGCGCCGCCCGGGCGCTGGTCTCCTCGTTCGGTCAGGTGCAGTAGGCGACGATGCGCTGGCCTTGGACCTGGCTCCGAGGATGTTCGTCTTCCCAGGCTCTGGCCCACTCTTCGACCTCGTCCGGCCTCACCCGGACGGCGCCGGGGATGCGCCTCTTGTCCTTCTCGTACTGGGAGCGGTTCCTGACGTCGAGGACCAGGGGGGCGGGTCGCCCTCCAGCAACGCGGCGAGCTGTGCGGGTTTGATCCGGACCGTCTCGTTGGCGGCGCCCTCGAAGATGCCGCCGGCGCTGCCTTCACGCTCCTCCGGGTAGGTGTCGCCCTCGATAGCCCGGCCGTAGAGCGAGGAGAGGGGTGTTGCGGAAGCCCCGTGCACCACGATTGAGACGGTAACGACCACCCCCGTGACGGACATAAGGAACTCTGCGCCCGGGACGCCGGCCCCCACGACGAGCAGCGCCAGAAGTAGCGAGTTGAGGCCGCGCGGCCCGAACCACCCGATGAACGCCCTCGCCGCGTTGCTCACCGCGGCCTTGCGCAGCACGATCCCTATTGCCAAAGGACAGGCGACGAAGATCACGATTAGCGCCAAGAGGAGCGCCGGTACGAGTGGGGCCTCGGCGAAGAGGTCGGAGATCACCACCCCGAATAGGATGAAAGACAGGAGCATCGCCATCTCGCTGGTAGTTTCGCCGTAGTCCAAAATGCACTGGCACAGGTCGAAGTTCAGGATCGCCACCGCGAAACCCGCGGCGAAGGCGGCCAGAAAGCCGTCACCTCCCAAAGCCTGGGCGCACACGAAGGCGAGCAGCACTACCCCTATGCCGTAGAGGGATTGGTAGACCTCGCTGATTGCCCACCGGTCGTCGGCCCTGCTCATCAGCCAGGACGCTCCCGCCCCGATGGCGAACCCCACCGCCGGACCGAGCAAGAGAACCTGCACCGCGAACAAGGCCCAGCCCGCGACGCTGGTGGCCTCGGCGTTGGCGACCGCTATCAGGACCAGAAGGATGGGCAGGATCACTATGTCGTTCGTACCGGCCTCGATGTTCAGGGCCTGCCTCACCGAGCGGGGGATGCGCTCGTTCCGCACCACGTCGCGCAGCACCACCGGGTCGGTCGAGGCCAGGATCGTGCCCAAAAGCAACGACTCCACGACCGAGGTCCCGAGCAAGAGATACGCCCCGACTGTAGCGACGAAGACGATGATCAAGGTCCCCGGACCCAAAGATAGCACCGGGACCAGCCCTGCCCCGCGCACCTCTTCCGCCTCCATGCGCACGGCTTCGAGGTAGAGGACCAGGGCCAGCGTGAGCGTCGCTACGCTCTCCAGCAGCGGATCCTCCGCGCCGAGCGCGAGGATACCCAGGCCATGCTCGCCGATCAGGAAACCCAACCCCAGGAAGACGATCGGCAAAGAGAGCGGCGCCCGCTCTACGATCCCCGACGCCAGAGCCGAGACCGTGAGCACCACCGCCGCTAGGGCGAAAGCCGTCAACAAGTCGGGCAAAGGATACCTCCTATCCGGGGGTCGTCGGGACGGGTTCGCGGAACTGACGGCGGTAGAGGTCGGCGTAGAGGCCGTGCTTTTCTAGCAGTGAGGCGTGGCTGCCGCGCTCGGCGATGCGGCCGTTCTCCACCACCAGGATCAAATCCGCGTTGCGTATGGTGCTGAGGCGGTGCGCTATCACCACGCTCGTGCGGCCCTTGAGCAGCGTGCTCAGGGCTTCCTGGATGAGGGCCTCGGTACGAGTATCAACGTTGCTCGTCGCCTCGTCGAGGATGAGGATGCGCGGGTCGGCCAGTACCGCCCGGGCGAAGGAGACGAGCTGGCGTTGGCCCCCGCTCAAGGTCCCGCCGCCCGCCCCCAAATGAGTGTCGTAGCCGTCCGGCAGGGCGGCGATGAAACCGTGGGCGCTCACGGCGCGGGCGGCGGCTTCGATCTCCTCTCGGCTGGCCTCCAGCCGGCCGTAGCCGATGTTCTCCGCGATGCTCCCGGAGAAGAGGAATGGTTCTTGCAAAACGGTCGCGATCCCTTTCCTAAGACTACTTCGTTGCACCTCGCGCACGTCGTGACCGTCCACCCGCACCGCTCCGGCGCTCACGTCGTAGAAGCGGGGGATGAGGTTGGCGATCGTGGTCTTGCCCGCCCCCGTCGGTCCGACCAGCGCGACCGTCTGCCCCGACTCGACGACGAGGTTTATGCCGCGGAGCGCGGGTCTGCCTGGCTCGTAAGCGAAGGTCACGTTCTCGAACTCTATGCGGCCTTTTATCGAGTCGAGCTCGAAGGTGCCGGGTGGGTCGGGGGGTTCGGGTTCCTCGTCGAGGATATTGTGGATGCGTTCTGCCCCGGCCAAAGCCGCCTGGGCTTGAGTGTAGACCTGGGAGGCGAGCTGGATGGGACGGAAGAACTGCTGCACGTAGATCAGGAACGCCGTCAACAGGCCGACGGTCAAGGTGCCGGTCACGACCAGGTACCCACCGTAGCCGATCACGACCGTGGTGGAAAGCGTGCTCAAGACGTCTATCGCCGGGGCGAAGGCCGAGGTGATGCCCACGGCTTGTACGTTGGCTTCGCGATTGGCGGCGTTGCGTTCCCGGAAGCGTTCGATGTTCGCCTCGGTGCGGTTGAAGGCCTGCGCTTCGCGGATACCCACTATCTCCTCCTGCAAGCCCGCCGTCACGTCGCCCACCGTCTCGCGCGTCGTCCGGAAGGCCCGACGAGCGCGGCGGGCGAAGTAGACGTTCGTGAGGAGCATCGCCGGGATAATAGTGAAGCATACCGAGGCCAAGCGCCAGTCCAGGACGAGCATCGCGACGACGACCCCGATCAGGCTGAAGAACGAGCCGAGAAGCTGCGTCAGTCCCTGCGAGAGCAGCTGGTTCAGGGTGTCCACGTCGTTCGTCACCCGGCTCATCAGGTCGCCCACCGGACGCCTGTCGAAGAAGCCCAAGGGCAGCCGCTGGAGCCGTTCGAAGATGCGCTCCCGTAAGGTAGCAAGGACGCTCTGGCCGACCGAGCCGACCTGCAAAATCTGGCCGCGCGAGGCGAAGGTCCCGACGAAGTAAACCCCCAAGAGCAGCAGCATCGTCCACAGAAGACCGTTCACGTCGCCTTCTAGGATGGAGCGGTCTATGGCGCGCCCGATCAGGTACGGCCCGCCCGCCTGTGCCCCCGCCCCGAGCACCACGAGCACTAAAGCGAGGACCAACTGGCGGCTGTACGGCCGCAGCTCGGCCAGCAAGCGCCGAGCCGTGGCGCCCTTGTTCTCGGCCTTCTCCCGCGGCGTCCTGGCGATGGACTCGATGCTCCGCATGCCCACGGCTACTCGCGGCCCCGGTTCGGGGAAGGCTCATCCTCGCCGCTTCTGGCGCCGGCGGCGACGGGTTCCTTGAGCACCTGCGATCCTAGTATCTCATTGTAGAGCTCGCTCGTGCTTAGGAGCTCCTCGTGGGTGCCCATCGCGGTGATCTCGCCTCCGTCGAGGACCAGTATGAGGTCCGCGTCGCGCACGGTGCTTATCCTCTGGGCGATGACGAAGACCGTGCGGTGGCCCTCGCGCATCATCCGATCGAGCGACTCCTGGATGGCTGCCTCGGTCTCGGCGTCCACCGCCGAGGTGCTGTCGTCGAGGATCAGGAGCTGGGGATCCACGAGCAGCGCTCGCGCTATCGCTATCCGCTGACGCTGTCCGCCCGAGAGGCCGATGCCCCGCTCGCCGATGACGGTGTCGTAGCCGTCCGGTAGCGCGCGGATGAACTCGTCTGCCTGAGCCGCGCGGGCCGCCGCCTCTACCTCTTCCCGCGACGCGTCGGGCCTGCCGTAGGCGATGTTATCGCGCACGGGGCCGGAGAAGAGGAGTGAGCTCTGGAGCACGACTCCGATCTGGGAGCGTAAGGAAGAGAGCGTCACGCCGCGGAGGTCGTGGCCGTCGAGGCGCACGCTGCCTTCCGTCACGTCGAAGAAGCGTGGGATCAGGTTGACCAGCGTCGACTTGCCGGAGCCGGTCGTACCCAAGATAGCCACCGTCTGCCCCGGCTCGGCCACGAGACTTATGTCGTGAAGTGTGTCGCGCTCGCTCCCAGGGTAGCGGAAGCTCACGCCGTCGAACTCTACCCGGTACGAGATGGGGGGGAGGGGCACGGCGTCGGGCTTGTCCTGTACCTCCAGGGGCGCGTCGAGGACCTCGAAGACCCGCTGGGAAGAAGCGCCGGCACGCGAGATCTGGGCGGCCAGGAAGCCTATCGTCAGGATAGGGAAGAGCAAGAAGCCGAGGTAGGTGTTGAAGGCGACCAGCTCACCGATGGTGAGGCTTCCCCCGATCACCTGCAGCCCGCCGAAGAGGATGATGATCAGGGTGCCAAAGTTGGCGACGAGGAAGACGAACGGGAAGTTGTTCGAGAAAGTGCGGACGGTTTCGAGGTTTCTATCGAGGAGCTCATGGTTCACCGAACGGTAGCGGGCGCCCTCGTAGTCCTCGCGGGCGAACGTCCGGATCACGCGTATCCCCGCCAGGTCCTCTTGCAGCACCGAGTTCAGCCGTCCGAGCGTTTGCTGCACCTCCCTGAAGAGTGGCCCGATCCTGCGGACGAAGCGCAAGAGCAGCACGAAGATGACCGGCACTATGGAGAGTGCCATTAGGGCCAGCCGCCACTCCGTCCAGAACAGGAGCGCCGTCGTGCCCATAAGCATCACTACCGCCGCGGCGAGCTGGACCACGCCGCTCCCGACGAAAGTCCGGATCTGCTCGACGTCGCTGGTCAACCTGGTAACGAGCTGTCCGGTCTCCACCCGGTCGTAGTAGCCAAACCCTAGGCGTTCGATCTTGGCGAAGAGGTCGTTCCTGAGGTCGTACGCTACCCCCTGCGACGCCCTCTCGGCCAGGTACCCCTGCAAGAACTGGAATAGCCCGCGCAAAAGCGCCGCTCCCACGAGCCCTCCGACCGCGAGCAGGATGACGTTCATGCTACGCGGGGCTATGCCCTCGTCTATGGCGATCCGGATCAACTGCGGAGTAGTCAGGCTCGCCACCGATGCCAGAAGCAGCGCCAAGAAAGCCCCGAGCGCCCCGCCCTTGTACGAGCGCAGGTAAAGGAGAGCACGGCGTACGGCCACCAGGCCGCTCCCGGAGTCTTCCCGTCTTCCGGAAGCTCCTTCCGGAGGATCGCTCCCTCGAGGCCGGGGTTCACGACTGCTGATCGTCATCGCCTCCTCTTCCCTGCCTCAACGACGAAACGTGCTACCGGCGGCGGCTTTTGTGCGGTCGTAGTTCCAGCCGAGGATCTCGATTACCGTCGAGACGTCTTCTTGATCCTTTATGGGGTAGCTAATGTAGCCTTTCACTCCCGCCCGCACCGGGCGGGAGCGGCCCCCCTTGAGGAGGTCTTCGCGCATCTCCGGCGTGACGGGGAGGTCCGCTATCCGGTCACGGTGGATGTGCCCGCTCTCACGCTTCTCATAGCGGAACGCGACGGCGCCGAACATGCCCGGAGCAGAGGTCACTCCCAGCCAGCGGAGCACCTCCTGCTCGGTGGTTACCGCGTCGCTGTCCATCGTTCCTCCCTCTCTTGAAGAAGTTGCTTGTCCCTTCGGGGGCGACTCACCTTTTGGTCCCTTTGGCCGGGACCTGACCGGGGAGATTGGGCTCCTCGTTGTTCTTCTGCAGCTTGAGCGAGGCTATGAACGAGATCAGGATCGCCACGCCCACCATTAGGAAGGCGTCGGAGAAGGACGCGGCGCCCAAAGAGTAGAGGGGGTTGAGGGCGTCGGTCCCTGCCTCCCTCCTCGCCGCCAAAAAAGCCCCGATGAGTGCCGGCCCGGTCCCACCGCCCATGAAGAAGAGGCCCTGGTAGATCCCCAACCCCACCCCGATCTCCGCACGCGGGAGCGCCGCGGCGGCCGCGTTGGTGGTGGAGGAGTTGGAGAAGGCGAACCCCGTGCCCACGCCGAGCATGCCTACTGCGACGACCACCGGCGAAGCCCCGGCCCCGAAGGTCGAGAGGAAGAGGGCTGAGAGCAGCATTACCAGAAGGCCCGCGAAGATGGGCGGCCTGAAGCCTATCCGGTCGGAGAGGCGACCGGCTATAGGCGAGAGGAGGGCCAAGGAGATCGCGCCCGGCGTCAACGCTAGCGCCGCAGCCCCGCTCGAGAGCCCGTTGACCGACGAGATGAGGAGCGGGATGAAGACCAGACTCGAGACGTTCGCCAGCATCGAGAAGAACCCCACGGCCACGGCCGCCACGAAGCCCGTGTTTCTGAAGAGGTTGGGCGACACGAACGGGTGGGAAGCGGCCGCAATGCGCCGGGCGAAGCCCACGGCCGCCAGCGCCGCTACCAGGAAGCAGCCCCAGGACGTGATCGAGCCGAAACCTGCGACCTGACCCTGCGTGATCCCAAACAAAAACAGCCCGGCGGCCAGCCCCAGCAGGATGCCCCCCGGCAGATCGAAGCTCCGCTCACCCGTGGGCTCGGTGTGCGGTAGCTCGCGCAGGGCTATGGGTATCAGGACGAGCGTCAGAAGGAGCGTCCCGTAGAAGAGGGCCTGCCAGCCGGCGAGGCTGTCGAGGACTCCGCCGACGACCGGACCGACCGCCGCGCCGACACCGACACTCGAGAAGATCAGGCCCAGCGCCGTACCACGTTCGCCGGGCGGCAACACCTTCGCCACCGACGCGTTCGCAAGCGCCGGTATCGCCGCGCCCCCCGCGGCCTGCACCAGGCGCCCGAAGACCAGAAACAAGAGGTTCGGCGCTAGGGCGCAGAGCAGGGAGCCGGCCGCGAACGCGAGGAGGCCTAGGACGAACGTCTTCTTCAGGCTGAAGAGGTCCGAGACGCGTCCGTAGAGGGGGATGCCGACGGCGTAGATGAGCAGGTAGCCCGTGATCACCCACCCGACCTGCCCCTCAGAAGCCCCGAACTCCTTCTGGATGCTGGGCACGGAGACGTTGACCATCGAGCTGTTTAGAACCGAGATGAAGACGGCGGAGATCAAGACCGCCAGGAGCAGCTTGGTCCCGCCGGTCCGGGCTGCTCCTGTGCCGGCTTTTTTCGGGAAGCTCATTAGCCTCTCTCTAAGCTACGGTCCGAAGCTCGTGCTCGTCGGACTCTTCTGAGCCGGACTCGAGCTTCGTCGCTATCTCGACCACGAGCCGACCTAAAGCCCCCAGCCGCTTGACCACGCCTTCATCGCGGACGTTCCCTTCCTCGTCGAACGCTTTCCAAGATTGTTGGATGGGCACGGAGAGCGGGGCCGCGACGCCGCGCAGCGCGTGAACTACGTTGACCAGCGCGTTGATCGCGTTGATCGCCGCGATACCCCCTCCAGCCGTCGCGACGAGTCCCACGACCTTATCCTGCAGGAAGGGCTTCTCGTCCCGCGCCATGAACTGCGTGAAGTCCAGGGCATTCTTGGTGACGCCCGCGAGCGTCCCGTGGTAGGCGGCGGTGCTCCAGACGAGTGCGTCCGCGCCGCGCACGGCTTCCACGAGCCCCTCGACGCTGGCGCCGTACTCTTCTAAAGGCTTGCCGGGCTCGTACATCGGCAGGTCCAGCTCGCGCAGGTCCAGAAGCTCGGTCGTTGCCCCGACCTCTTCGGCTGCCTGGAGCGCTTCCTCCAAAGCCATCAGGCCCGTCGAACCGTCGCGTAGCGTGCCGCCGATCCCGACGACGTGGGGTTTTCTGTTGGTCGAAGTCAAATGATCCTCCCCAAAATTCTGTTATCAAATTGAACGGACTAAAAATCTATTCTCCGGTGACCGGGTCTCGGGTTAGGTTGTCGTGGACCCTGGCCAACAGCCGGCGGAGAAGGGTTTCCTCCTCTTCCGTTAGCCCCTCGAAGGCGCGCTCCTCCACCGCCTCCCAGCGGCGTTCTACCGGCTCGCGTAAGGAACGGCCCTTCTCCGTCAGATAGACCCTAGTGCACCGAGCGTCCTCCGGGTCCCGGCATCGCTCTAAAAGCTCGGCCCTCTCCATGCGGCTGAGCATGTTGGTCACCGTGGGAGGCTCCACACCCAAAGCTCCGGCCATCTCGGAGGGGGTAAGCCCGTCTCGTTTCCAGAGGTGCAAGAGCACCATCTCCTGGCCGACGTGCAACTCCACCTCTGCCAAAACAGCACCGACGCTGCCGCGGTGGGCTTTACAGGCCCTCGCGAGGAGGTAGCCGGTCGTCCGGTCGATGGCTCCCTTCGCCGCGGACGACCTCACCCTGCTTCCCTGCCCGAGGCGCCTTGCTCCGCCTTATTTCTGCTCCTCTCCATGAGGTGTTCGTAGTTCAGGCGGAAGAGCTCCACGACAGCCGAGGCGTCCTCCGGCCCGCTAGGGTAGTAGCTCACCCAGCCGGTCTGCGGCAACAGGTGGTGCGGCTGGGCCCTGCCCTCGGTCACGAGCTCCTTGCGCACTCGGACCGGGAACGGCAGATCCGCTAACCGTCTCCCATGAAGGTGCCCGATCTCGTGCCCCCTCACCCGAAACTCGACCCCGCCGAACCGGTGCGGCCTCGCCTCGACTCCCGGCCATCCCGAAACTTCTTCCTCTACCAGCTCTCTCAAGCTTGCCACCTTTCCTCCCTTCTCCCGACTTTATTTAGCCGGCTAATTAATAGTACTCTTCTCCGGGTGTTTGTCAAGGTGGATCAGGCTGACCCCAGGGCCAGAAGAGCGCGAGGATGGTGAAGAGGGAGTCGGCGGTCGAGACGTGGATAGCGCTCGAGGTAGGGCGACGTAGACAGCGTTCTGGCAGGTGACGGGGAGGGCGGCGCCCAAGGATGCGACGGTCGCCCAGAAGGGGCACGTCGAAGGGGTGGTTGGTGGCGAAGGTTGCCCCGGCAAGGGTAAACTATCAGACATGGTGGAACGAACCTAATGTGGGGGAAGCCTGTGCGAGACGATCAAGGCGTGGCCTGCAGGGTGGATGAGGTCCTGACACGGCAGGCGAAAGCCCGCGCTCCTCTGACCGCAGACTCCTTGGAGGACGCGTTGGAGGTCGTTCTTGGTACCGAGGCCAGCCGGCAGCTACGGGAGCTGGGTAGTGGCCCGCGCCGTCGCGAGAGGGTGGACGAGTGGCAGGTGAACTTCGCCCGAGAGCGGGCCGAGCTGCTCGGTTGGCGTTCGCCTCGCGAGACCCCGGACCCATCGGACGGCTGACGGTAGAGGCCGAGGAGGGTGGGAGAGATCGGTAGGAGCACGCCCGTCCCCGAAGCTTGGATTGGCCAACCGGTGAAGCTCGTGTTCGTCTCGGGGGCCAGCACCGAGTACGCCGCGGGTGGTCTCGAAGAGGTCAATGATAGGGGCATCGTCCTGTCGGTAGAAACCCACGTCGGACGCCCGGCGCAGCCCCTGTTCTACCCGTGGAGCGCTGTCATCCAGCTTTCCGAGGCACAGGACGGGTAAAGGAGGAGCCTTATGCCCCTAAACCCATCGCAGCAACAGAACTTGGAGAGATGGATGCGCTCGAAGGCAATCCGCGGGTGTCCGGCTTGCGGGGATAGCAAGTGGCGCTTCGCCGAGGCCTCTTACGTAAGGGCGCTCTTGGAAGCGGGCGACGCGAACCTTACCGAGGACAGGGGGGTGGTGAAGCTCCCGTGCGGCAACTGCGGGTACGTGATGCTCTTCGACGCCGAGACGCTCGGCATCAGGGGGTTGTGGGACACGGGGAGAAGTGTCTAGTCTTAGTTGCCCGGCATCTCTGTGCCCGTCATCTCACATACCGATTCTGCCCACAACCTAGTACCCGGCAACTGCAAGTCAGTACACGAGCCTGCGACGGATCCCGGCCGAGAAGCGGTCCACCAAGAGCACGACGACGATCGTAGCGCCTACGAGGGTCGCGACTTTCGAATAGTCGAAGAGGTTCATGGAGATGAGAATCTGTTGTCTGATGCCCCCGGCTCCGACGAAGCCCAGGATCGTTGCCGAGCGGATATTGCACTCCCATTGGTAGAGGGTGAGCGAGGTGAACCCGCCCATGGCCTGAGGCAGTCGCCCGAAGTGGAAGGCCTGCAACGGGCCCGCTCCTGTCGCCCGCAAAGCTTCGACCGGTCGAGCCGGCACCGCTTCGAGCGTCCGAAGCGCTCCTCCAAAGCGCGCAGGTGGTTCGATACAGCCGGTTGCGTCATCCTCAACTCCCGCCCGGCCGCCGAGAACGAACCGTGCTCCAGCACGGAGAGGAAGACGCGTATGCTTTGGATGCTAAACCCCACCGCCGCAAGCTATCACGAGAAGGTTATGGCATCAATCAAGGCACTAAAAAGTGTTGCGGAACCTACGCAATTACGCGGATGCCTGTCCCCTCGACTACCTCGCCAACTAAGGCGCCCGACGCCCCATGTTCCTCGAGCGCGTTCAGGAGGGCTCGGGAACGGTCCGGCGAGACCGAGATCAGCAACCCCCCGCTCGTCTGCGGGTCGAAGAGCGGCAAGAGGCCTTCCGTTTCCACGCCGTCCGCGAGCACGTGCTGGTCGAGGTACTCCCAGTTGCTGTCCAGACCGCCCGGGTAGCACCCTTTGGCTGCCAGGGGGACCGCCCTCTCCCAGACCGGCGTCTCACCCCGGCGCACGATTGCCCCGACCCCGCTCGCCCCGATCATCTCCGAGAGGTGCCCGAGAAAACCGAACCCCGTCACATCGGTCGCTGCCGAAACCCCGACCTCGCGCATAGCCGCGCCCGCACCTTTGTTCAAAGTGGCAGCCGTCTCGATGGCGTCCTCTATCTCGACTTCGGAGACTAGATCCTTCTTTAGTGCTGTCGTCAAGATACCGTTTCCTAAAGGCTTGGTGAGCACCAGCGCGTCCCCGACCTTCGCCCCAGCGTTCCTCACGACTTTATCCTCCTCGACGAAGCCGGTGACCGAGAGGCCATACTTGGGCTCGTCGTCCTGGATGGAGTGCCCGCCGCACAGCTTCGCCTCCGACTCCTCGATCTTGGACTGCCCACCTAAGAGGACCTCGCGCAGGATCCTTAAGTCCAGCGAGCAGGGGAAAGCCACCAGGTTCATCGCCGTCAAAGGCACGCCGCCCATCGCGTAGATGTCCGAGAGGGCGTTGGCGGCAGCGATCTGGCCGAAGCGGTACGGCTCGTCCACGATCGGGGTGAAGAAGTCAACCGACTGCAAGAGCAGGCCGCCGCCAAAGGGTACGTACCCGGCGTCATCGCTGGTCTCCATCCCGCTGACGAACCCCTCCGCCGCTGCCGGCGAGAGGCCTTTAAGTACCTGCTCCAGGTCCCCCGGAGCGAACTTGGAGGCTCAACCGGCCTTCTGCGAGTACTTCGTCAGCCTTATGCGCGTCTTCTCGTCCATGCGCAGATTGTACCTTAGAACCTTTTAGAACCTTCCCGCGACTTTGCAACCTCCTTCACCAGCTTTCCCAAGCCATCCGCTCATGTTCGGTGTTACAAGTACCTGCACGCCTCGCACCAGGCGTTGAGGGTTCAGTAGAACCCGTCGTAGATCTCAGCGCGTCGCAGCAGCCGGGCCAGAGACCTCTCGACACCGACCGGGTATTAGCCAGGATAGCCCTCGTCCGAGCAAGCCGACGTCGCCGGGCGTAGCGATGCTGCTGGCAGGGCTACTGGTTGCCATCCTCGACCCGGTAGACGTATCCACGGTCGAATCCCAGATCTTCCTCTTCCAACATCTCCAGTGTCCGGAGAACGAGCCGGGGAAGAACTCTGGCCGAGAGTGAAAGCAGGCGGTCTAGTTCCTCCTTACTCTCGGGCTCCGCAACCCCGGTTGCGTAGTTCACCGGTAACCCTACGAGCCCGTAAGGAAGCTGCAGCTCCCCGGCCAGGACCACTTCGGGCCCGCAAGTCTGGCTTACCGCCACCACCCCGGCTATACCTAGGGCTCTGATCTCCGCCCGCGTCTCGAATCGTGGGCCGTTGGTGTGCGCGTAAACGCCGTCTATGGTCATTTCGATTCCCAAATCTCCGGCAGCAAGCTCCACCTTCCGCCGGAGGCTCGGGGAGAAGGGCTCGGTTCCTATCAGGTGGCCCCGCTCCGGGTCTCCGGGCTCGGTAAAGATCGTGCACGGCTCCCCGCCCGGCAGCCGGTTCTCCGGAAAATACAGGTCATCGAAGATGATAGGTAGTCCTAATGGTATACCGGAATCCACCGCCCCCACGGAGGTCGTCGCGAGGACCGCCCGCGCCCCTAGCTGCTTAAGGGCCACGAGGTTAGCCCGGTGAGGGATCGTGTGGGGAAGATGATGGTGGCCCTTCCCGTGGCGAGAGATGCCCCCGACGGTCCATCGCCCGGTCTTAAAAACCGCAACCTCTGCCGCTCCGAAGCGGCTCTCTACCACGTGCGACTCCCAGGTCCTGGCGAGCTTGTCCATGCCTGATCCGGTGATGACGCCGAAGTCTATCATGTTATTACCGAAGGGCAGCTTTCGGCGGTCGGCTCGTTAGCGGGCGGCTTCTTTCCGGTCTTTCGCCACCGGCGAGCCCCGGCGGCGACGGCCAGCGCAACGAGCGCTACACAGGTGACCAGCGAGACCGCCATATCCGCTCGCATCCCGCTTAGACGATCGGTGAAGGCCAAAGACTTCGTGGTTCTGCGGTTTGTTGTCCTTTCTAGCTCGTCCTTGCTACGACGTCCTTAAGCCAGCTTCGGGCGGCTTCTATCTCGGTACGGCCGATGCCGTGCCCGCCAGGCTGCCAGTCGAGTGTCACCTCGGCGCCGGCGGCTTTCAGAAGCTCGGCGAGGCGTTCGGTGTTCTCTGGAGGCACCATCTGATCCGAGCGTCCTGCCGCCAGGTAGACCGGCGAACCCGAGAGGTCCGGGGACATCTCCGGCTCGAACGGGGCCATCGCGCGCAAGAGAACCGCGCCGGCCAGCAGGTCAGGGTGGAGCAACAGCAGGCTCGCCGCGATGTTAGCCCCGTTCGAGAAGCCCACCGCGAAGACGCGTCCTGGGTCGAAGCTGTATTCGGAGGCGCTCGCCGTAACGAACTCCGCGAGCTCGTGGGTGCGGTTCACGAGGTCTTCCTGGTCGAAGACGCCCATCGCCAACCGCCTGAAGAAGCGGGGCATGCCGTTCTCCAGGACCTTCCCGCGCGGGCTCAGGAGCGCGGCCTGCTCGTCAAGCATGCGGCCCAAAGGCAAAAGGTCGTTCTCGTCACCGCCGGTGCCGTGTAAAAGGAGCAGGGTAGGGGCGTCGGGCCCTTCGGCGGGGACGAAGCGGTGGGCGAAGCTCAAAGGTTCGTTCGTCACGCTTCAGACCTTTCTGTGTGGTGAGTGGACGGGGAGAAGTGATTGCTCGATCTGATCCCGGTTCCTCTCCAGCCATGGTGGAAGCTTCAGGGTCTCGCCAAGGTGCTCAGGGTCTTCGTCCACGGTGAAGCCGGGCGGGTCGGTGGCGATCTCGAAGAGGACCCCGCCGGGTTCGCGGAAGTAGACAGAGTGGAAGTAGTTGCGGTCGAGGACGGGGGTGATGTGGAAGCCCCTCGCCGCGATCTCTTCCCGCCACGCCGTTTGCGTCTCGTCGTCCGGCGCCCGCCACGCGACGTGGTGAATCGTGCCGACCGCCGTCCAACCGGCGGGACCGCCCGACTGTTCGAGTACGTCCGCGAAGCTGCCTTCGGGTCTCATCGTCAGGTACCGCGTCCGTCCGGCTTCCTCCTCGACCTTCTCGAAGCCCAGGAAGTTCGCGAGGAGGTCCTCGGTGTCCTCCCCGGCCTGCTCCCAAAAGGTCACGCCCGAGATACCCCGGATCGCATGCTCGGGAGGGACCGGGCCTTCGGGCAACTCCCCGTCGCTCCTCCCCGGCCGGGTGACGAGCTCAACCGCGAGCCCGTCTGGGTCGCTAAAGGACAGTACCGTCTCGTCGAAGCGCTTCTTGGGCTGCTCGAAGCGGACGCCGTGCTGCAGGAGGCGCTCCACCCAGAAGCCGATAGAGTCCTCGGGTATGGCGAAGGAGGTCACGCTCACCTGCCCCGCGCCGATGCGTCCCCGGGGGGCGCCAGGCCAGGAGAAAAACGTCATGATGGTCCCCGGGTTCCCGACCGCGTCGCCGTAGTAGAGGTGGTAGCTGCCGGGGTCATCGAAGTTCACGGTCTTCTTCACCAGCCTCAGGCCCAAGACGCCCGCGTAGAAGTCCACGTTCTCCTGCGGGTCATCCGCGATCGCGGTCACGTGGTGAACCCCTGCGAACTTTATGCTCATGCGCTCCTCCTGCTCGTCGATACGCCAGTTTAGCGCAACCGGAGTTACTTGGTTCGGGGGATTCTGGGCCGGCGCTTGACGCGGATTCCCAGCCATCTTAGAGTGGCCGGCGCGAGCGACGCAAGTAGTGCGGGGATAGGGGAAAAGGAGGAGGTATGGCCGGAGACTACGTGCTGGCGATAGATCAAGGGACCACCGGGACGACGGTGATGGTCCTCAACCACGACAGTGTTGTCATAGGCGAGATGTACTCAGAGTTCGAGCAGCACTACCCGAGGCCGGGCTGGGTTGAGCATGACGCCAATGAGATCTGGGACGTCTCTATGCAAGTGGTAGAGGACGCCTTAAACGAGGCTGGCGTCTCGGCGGGGGATCTCGCCGCGGTGAGCGTGACCAACCAACGCGAAACCATTGTTCTGTGGGATCGGGAGACCGGAGAGCCGGTCCACAACGCCATCGTGTGGCAGGACCGGAGGACGGCGGAGTTCTGCGACGAGCTGATGGAGCGGGGCTTAGAAGACACTTTCCGGAACAAGACCGGGCTGGTCATAGACCCCTACTTCTCTGGGACCAAGGTCCGATGGATGTTTGAGAACGTGGAGGGCTTGAGGGAGCGGGCCCAGAACGGCGAGATAGCCTTCGGGACCATAGATTCCTGGATGGTATGGAACCTCACCGGTGGGAAGGTCCACATAACCGACTACTCGAACGCCTCTCGGACGCTGATATACAACATCTATGATCTCAAGTGGGACGAGGAGCTCCTAGAGATTCTCGAAGTACCGAAAGAGGTATTACCGGAGGTCAAGCCCAGCTCCTACGTCTTCGGGGAAACCGATCCAGACTCCTTCTTCGAGGCCGCCGTCCCGGTCGCGGGGATAGCCGGAGACCAGCAGGCAGCACTCTTCGGGCAGGCTTGCTACGAACCGGGACTCGCCAAGAATACTTACGGTACGGGGTCGTTCGTGCTCATGAACACGGGCACGGAGGCGGTCCCGAGCAACGAGGGCTTACTCACGACCATTGCCTGGGGAATCGGGGACGAACCGGTCGTGTACGCCCTGGAAGGGGCCATCTTCATAACCGGGGCCGCGGTCCAGTGGCTCAGGGACGGGTTGGAGATTATCGAGGACGCCGCCGAGACCGAAGAGTTGGCCAAGAGCATTGACTCGAATGATGGAGTGTACTTCGTGCCCGCGTTGGTGGGGCTTGGGGCGCCGCACTGGGATTCCTACGCCCGGGGGACTATCGTCGGGATAACCCGGGGCAATACCCGGGCGCATTTGGCGCGGGCGGCGCTCGAGAGCATGGCCTATCAGACGCGCGACGTGGTCCGGGCGATGGAGCGTGACTCGGGTATAGAGGTCAAGGAGTTCCGGGCCGATGGCGGGGCGGTAGCCAACACCTTTCTCATGCAATTCCAGGCAGACATCCTGGGGGTCTCCGTAGAAGTTCCGGAGATTGTCGAGACCACCGCCGTTGGTTCGGCCTATATGGCGGGCCTCGCCACCGGATTCTGGGAGAGCAAGGAAGAGCTAGCCGAGAAGTGGAGCCTGCAGCGGCGTTACGACCCGGAGATGGGTGAGGAGGAGCGCGAGCGGCTGCACCAGCTCTGGCTCAAGGCCGTAGAAAGGGCCAAAGGCTGGGAACGCGAGGAACAAGAGGCAGCAGAGCAAGCCTAAAACAGAGAATAGGGCTCGGGGCCTAAGGTCCTGATCCCGGGGAATGGAGCGTAATGAAGAAGGTCGTCAATGCCCCCGAGAGGGTCGTCGAGGAGATGCTGCGCGGGATGGAGCTCGCGCACTCCGAGCTCATTCGACTGATCCCCGAACACAACGTCGTCGTTCGGGCTGACGCCCCCGTCCAGAACAAGGTAGCCCTCGTCTCGGGCGGCGGTTCCGGGCACGAGCCCACCCACGGCGGATACGTCGGGCCTGGCATGCTCGACGCCGCCTGCGCGGGTCCGGTCTTCACCAGTCCAAACCCAGAGCAGATGCTGGAGGCGACGAAAGCTGTGGACGGTGGGGCCGGCGTCTTTTACGTCGTCAAGAACTACACGGGCGACGTTTTGAACTTCGAGATGACCGGGGAGCTGGCCGAGGTAGAGGAGATACAGACCGATTACGTGGTGATAAACGACGACGTGGCCGTAGAGGATTCCACGTACACGAGCGGGCGTCGCGGCATCGCGGGGACGGTCTTCGTACACAAGATCTGCGGCGCCGCGGCAGATGATGGGAAGGACCTCGCGGGAATAAAGGAGCTCGCCGAAAGGGTCAACTCGAACGTGCGCTCGATGGGCATGGCTTTGACGAGCTGCGTCCCGCCTGAAAGCGGGGAGCCGATCTTCGAGATAGGCGACGACGAGATGGAGATCGGGATGGGCATCCACGGCGAGCCCGGCACCGAGCGCAAGAAGATAGAGCCTGCCGATTCGATGGTGGACGAGCTGCTGCAGAGGGCCCTCGGAGACGATGTGGACTTCACGCAGGGGGACGTGGCGGTCATGGTCAACGGCTTGGGCGGCACCCCCCTCATGGAGCTCTACGTAGCCTACGCTCACGTCGCCGACGTCCTAAAGCGTGAGGGCGTGAACGTCTACAGGATGGCCTACGTGGGCGAGTACATGACCTCTTTAGAGATGGCGGGCTTCTCCGTGACGCTCCTCAAGCTCGATGAGGAGATGAAGGGGTACCTGGAGGAGCCGTGCGACGTTGCGGCGGGGCGTCCGTTCTAGGAAGAAAGGAGAAAGACGTGGCACCGTACGTAGCGGAGTTCGTTGGAACTCTGATCCTCGTACTGCTCGGCGATGGGGTCGTCGCCGCCGTGCTGTTGCGTCAATCGAAGGCGGAGCACGCGGGCTGGATCGTCATAACCTTCGGGTGGGGAATGGCCGTGGCTATCGCGGTCTACGCCGTCGCAGCCGCCAGCGGCGCCCACATCAACCCGGCCGTAACGGTCGGTCTGGCTTCCGTTGGCATCTTCCCCTGGAGCCAAGTTCCGGGCTACATAATCGCCCAGCTCCTCGGTGCCTTCGTGGGGGCCGCACTCGTCTGGCTCGCGTACTACGAGCACTGGAAGGTGACCGAGGATCCCGTCCTCAAGCGCGGCGTATTCTGTACCATCCCGGAGATCCGAAACACCGTTCCCAACTTCGTCACAGAGGTGATCGGGACCGCCGTGCTGCTCTTCGGCGTGCTCGCTATCTCGGGAGCCACGCAGCCTTTCGCCCAGGCTGGCATCATAGTCCCCTTACTTATCGGCTTTCTCGTGCTCAGCATAGGTCTGTCCCTCGGCGGGCCGACGGGATACGCCATCAATCCCGCCCGTGACCTAGGCCCACGGATCGCCCACGCCGTACTGCCTATTCCGGGCAAAGGCGAGTCTGACTGGTCGTACAGCTGGATACCGGTTGCCGCACCGCTCGTCGGCGGTATCATCGGGGCCGTTCTGTACACGATCTCTCCTTTGTAGGCTGACGGATAAAATCACGCGAAACAAAGACTGGAGGAGGAGCATGACGGACGAAGACGTCGCAGGTTCCCGATCAGAGCCAGAGCCACCAGCTCCCGATCGCTACTACGCGCAGAGTGTCACGCCCGCTTCTGGAGGCGGGGGCCTTTCGCTGGCGGAGATCCAGGAGGCTATGAACGAGGGCAGCCGGAAGAGCTGGAGACTGGTTGGCGTGGTGCATGTTCCGGCAGGACAGGGCGTTATCCTGGTGTGGGATCAGGAGGGGTTTATCTCCGGATGATCTTGAGCGAATGATGACCGTTCGCCCGTCTTCGATTGTCGGGACGTTCGTCCAGCACGCCGCAAGTACGCCGGAGAAGCTGTGCTTGCACTTCGAAGGCGAGCGGTGGAGCTACGAGCGGATGCGCGGGCGAGCCGAGAACGTCGCCGCCGCGCTTACGGAATGGGGTTTGCGGCCGGGCGAGCGCGTCGCGCTCTTCTTGGGGAACCACCCCGACTTCCTGGCGGCCTACCTGGGGACACACCTTGCGGGCTGCGTGGTGGTGCCGGTCAACACCCAGTACCGGCGGGGGGAGCTGCGGCACATCTTTGATGACGCCGGCGTGCGCCTGTGCCTCACCGACGAGGAGCGGCGGGAGGAGCTCGAAGGCGTCCGGGGAGACCTGCCGGAGCTGGAGGTGGTGGTCGAGACCGGCGAAGAGCTCGACGCTTTCCTCGATGAGGCGGAAAGCTACGAGGGCAAGCTGCCGGACGGCGAGGACTTGGCGGTGATTGCGTACACCTCCGGGACGACGGGTCGCAGCAAGGGGGCGATGCTGCAACACCGCAACCTCGCCGCCAACATCACGGCCGTTTGCGAGGCTTGGCGGTGGACCGCCGACGACCACCTGCTCCTGACCCTGCCGCTCTTCCACACGCACGGGCTGATGGTCGGCGCGCACGGCACGCTCTTTACGGGAGGAAGCGCCGAGCTCAGGCGCGAGTTCGACGCCGCCAAAGTCTACGATACGCTCTTGGAGGGTTCGGTCACGATGTTCTTCGGCGTGCCGACGATGTACACGCGCCTGCTCCGGGAGGCGGTGTCCCACGACGAGCGTCCAGACTCCTTGCGGCTGTACGTGTCGGGCAGCGCGGCTTTGAGCCCACAAAAATTCAAGGAGTTCGAGGAGCTGTTCGGGGAACGCATCCTGGAACGGTACGGGATGACGGAGACGGGCATGAACCTGACCAACCCCTACGAGGGCGAGCGCCGGCCCGGCACTGTAGGTTGCCCGTTCCCCGGCCAGGAGGCGCGGGTGGTGGATCTCGAAACTCGTAAGCCCTTGCCTCCTGGCGAGGTCGGGGAGATCGAGGTGCGCGGCCCGCACGTCTTCGAGGGGTATTGGAACCGGCCCGACGCGACAGAAGAGGTCTTCGCGGAAAACGGATGGTTTCGCACGGAGGACCTGGGGTGGGTCAGCGAGGACGCGTACTACACGATCACCGGGCGGGCGAAGGAGTTGATCATCAGCGGCGGCTACAACGTGTACCCCCGCGAGATCGAGGAGGTCCTCGAAGGACATCCCGGCGTGACCGAGGTCGCCGTGGTGGGGCTGCCCGACGAGGAGTTCGGGGAGCGGGTCACCGCCGCCGTGGTGCGCGAAGACCCAGAACTGACCGCCGAAATGCTGACGGAGCTCTGCCGTAACGAACTTGCGGGGTACAAGAAGCCCCGCCAGGTCGTGTTCGTGGACGAGCTGCCGCGCAATGCCTTGGGCAAGGTGCTTAAGCACGAGGTGCGCGATCGACTAGACGAGCCGGGGGAGGGAACTTGAGCGCCACCGAGTCCACGCTCGCCGTCATAAAAGAGATGGCCGCCGCGATGGAGGAGCACCGCCGGGCCCTGACGAGGCTGGACTCGGAGATCGGGGACGGTGACCACGGCAACAACATGCACCGCGGCTTCCAGGCCGCCCTCGAACGCCTCGAAGCCACGAACCCCCAGTCACCAGCCGACGCTCTAAAAGCCCTCTCTACAGCGCTCATAAGCAAGGTAGGTGGCGCCGCCGGTCCTCTATACGGCACCGCTTTCTTGAGGGCCTCGACCGCTCTCTCGGGCAAGGAAGACCTCTCGCCGGAGGACGTGGCGGAGGCCGTCGGGGCGGCGCTCTCGGGCGTCAAGCAGCGCGGGAAGGCTGAGGAGGGCGACAAGACGATGGTAGACGCCCTTGCGCCGGCCGCGGAGGCCGCGAAGGAGGCCGCTTCCGCAGGGTCGGCGGGCGCGGGTGAGGTGTTCCGGGCCGCTGCCGAGGCCGCGGGGGAGGGGGCGGAGGCGACGGTCGAGCTTACCGCCAAGAGGGGTCGGGCGAGCTACCTCGGAGAGCGGGCCGCCGGACACATGGACCCCGGAGCTCGCTCATCGTACCTCTTGCTCGACGCCACGGCCCGCGCTCTGGGAGCGTAAGAGGTGGTCGGCTTCGTTCTCGTCTCCCACAGTCCCGGGATCGCCGAAGGCACCGCCGAGCTCGTCCGGCAGATGGCCGGCGAGGTAGAGATGGTGGCGGTCGGGGGAGATGCCGACGGCTCCTTCGGCACAGATCCGGACCAGATACAATCGGCCATAGAGGACTTAGAGTCCGAGAATGTTCTCGTCTTCATGGACATAGGGAGCGCGGTGCTCTCGGCAAAGAGCGTCGTCGAGATGCTGGAGCCCGAGGTGGCAAGAAAGGTGCAACTCGTGGACGCGCCGTTCGTTGAGGGTTCCTTCGCCGCCGGCGTTCTGGCCTCGACGGGGGCGGACGCCGGGGAGTGCATCGAGGCGGCGAAAGAGGCACGCACCGAACCCAAGCTACACGACGAGGAGTAGGAGCATGGAGCGCAACGGCAGCCGAATCCCGCACGACATAGAAAGCTATCCTTTCGACCTGATCGTGGTCGGGGCCGGCATCAATGGGGCGGGCATCGCCCGAGATGCCGCGATGCGGGGCCTGAAGATCCTCCTGCTGGACAAAGGAGACGTGGCCAGCGGGACGACGAGCTGGTCGACCCGCCTGATCCACGGGGGCCTGCGCTACCTGGAGTACTACGAGCTCTACCTCGTGCACGAGTCGCTCTCCGAGCGCGAGAAGCTCTTAAACATCGCGCCGCACCTCGTCAAGCCCCTGCCGTTCGTAATACCGATCTACGAGCACTCCAAGCGGGGCACGATGCTGGTGAGGATCGGCATGGTCGGCTACGACCTCCTGTCGTGGAGCAAGTCGCTCGACAGGCACAAGATGCTCACGCGCGACGAGGTACTCGAACGGATCCCTGGCCTCGACCCCGAAGGACTGCTGGGCGCCGCCACGTACTACGACGGCCAGGTCGAGTACGCGGAGCGCCTCGCCGTCGAGAACGCCGTCTCCGCTCACGAGCACGGCGCCGTCGTCCTCACCTACGCGCAGGTCGAGCGGCTCGTCGTCGAGGACGGAGCCGTAAAAGGCGTCGAGTTCACCGACCTGCTGGATGGCGGGAAGCACACGGCGCGGGCTCCGGTGACGCTGAACGTGGCGGGACCGTGGGTGGACGAGGTCTTGCGGCAGATGGACTACGCCGAGGAGCGCATGATCGGGGGCACCAAGGGCAGCCACCTCGTCGTGGACCCGTTCCCCGGCGCCCCCGCGGGCGAGGCCCTATATGCCGAGGCCAGGACGGACGGCCGACCGTACTTCATAGTGCCGTGGAACGGCCGCTACCTTATCGGCACGACCGACATCCGCTACGAGGGCGACCTCGACCTGGTGGTTGCCGACGACGAGGAGATCGACTACCTCATCGAGGAGACCAACAACGTCATCCCCGAGGCGAACCTGACGCGCGACGACATCCTCTTCACCTACTCCGGTGTGAGGCCGCTGCCTTACGAGTCCGAGGGCGAGGAGGGGAGCGTGACGCGGGGCCATCTCATCTACGATCACGCCGAACATGGCAAGAAGATAGGCGGCTTGTTCTCGATCATCGGCGGCAAGCTGACCACGTACCGCAACCTTGCCCGCGAGACGGTGGACGCGGTATACGGAAAACTCGGCAGGGAAGCCCCGCCCTGCCGCACCGACGAGATCCCGCTCCGGGGCGGCGTGGTGGGCGGAACCAGGGGTTTCGAAGAGTTCGCCGAGGACTTCAAGCTGACGAGCGGGCTCACGGAGGAGCTGGCCGCCAGGCTGCTCAAACTCTACGGGTCTCGAGCACCTGAGGTTTTGGCCGAGGCCGGGGACGATCACTCCCTACGGGTGCCGCTCTCCCCGTCCGCTACCGTAGAGACCAGCGTCCTCGGGGCTGAGGTTTTGTACGCGTTCCGTCGCGAGCTGGCCGAGAAGCTCGGCGACGTCCTCCTCAGGCGCTCGATGGTCGGTATGGGACCCAAGGTCGCCCTCGACGTGGACGAGGCCACGGCACGGATCGCAGCTCAACACCTCGGCTGGTCCCAGGTACGCGTCGACCGCGAGGTGAAGGAGTTCCGCGACTACGTCCGACGCTACAAGCCCAAAGACCTCAGAGTGACCGAATCCCTCAAAGCGTAGCTAGAGGCGGGCGATGGCCTCTTCGACGGGTGTGCCGCCGGCGAGGACATCGAACGTTTTGCCGTAGGTGTTCTGGGCCTTCAGCGTGGCGACGATGGTGCGGGCCGTGTCTTCGCGTGGGATCTCCCCACGCTTGCCCAAAGAGGGTGCGGCCTCTACCGTGCCGTTGGCGGGCTCATCTGTGAGGCTCCCCGGGCGGACGATGGTGTAATCGAGCCCGCTCTCCTGGAGCGACGCGTCGGCACGGGCTTTTGCGAAGAGGTAAGGCTGCATCGCCTCGGAACCGGCCTCGGGGTCGGCCGCCCCCATCGCGCTCACCATGATGTAGCGCCGCGCGCCGTGCACTTTGGCGGCCTTGATGAGCTTCACTGCCCCCTGGCGGTCCACCGTCTCCTTCTTCTCGGCGCCGCTGCCCGGGCCGCCGCCGGCGGAGAAGATTACGGCGTCGCAGCCTTCGACCGTGTGGGCTACCTCTCCTTCGAGGTCGGCGACGACGGGCTCCCCGCCGAACTCTCGTAGCGTGGGCGCCTGGTCCTCGTCCCGGATCATGGCCCGCACCTCATGGCCCTCTTGCGCCAACAACCGGACGATGCGCTGCCCTACCTGCCCGTGCGAGCCCGCGACGAGCACCCTCACGGTTCGATCCTCGGTAAAGGCCTGCGGTTCACGGCTCCTTCCTCCTTCCGGGTCAGGGACATTTTGTGGGGTCCAACGCTTCGCCAGTGTACCCTTTCGACGGGTCCCGGAACGACCGTGCGTGGTGGCATCTCGAGCGGCTGGGGTATAATCCCCCGCGTAACGCGATGGGTGGACCCGACAAATACTCGAAACCGAGGCGCCGGGGTGTTTCCTCCGGCGCGGCGTGACCTTGCAAGAGACGGCCTTTTCTTCGCTCAACCTCCTTGTGGCGCTTATCTTGGTCGCCTTGAACGGGTTCTTCGTGGCGGCGGAGTTCGCGCTGGTGCGGGTGCGGGAATCTCGCATCGTGCAACTCGAGCAGGAGGGTAGCGCCAGGGCAGGGGTGGTGCACGGTGCTCTGCGGGACCTCGACGCCTACCTCTCCGTCAGCCAGGTGGGCATCACCATCGCTTCGTTGGCTTTGGGGTGGGTCGGTGAGCCTGCGGTGGCGGCCCTCATCGCCCCGGGCCTCCAGGCTTTGGGGATCGAGAACGAGTCGCTCATCGAGCTCATCGCGGTGGTCTTGGGCTTCGCAATCATAACCTACGCGCACTTGGTCTTCGGGGAGCAGGCGCCCAAGTACTTCTCCATCCAGCGGGCCGAGGAGACGGCGCTCTGGATCAGCCGCCCCTCGAGGCTATTCATGTTCCTCTTCAGGCCGATAGTGTGGCTGGTCAACGCCTCGACCAACTTCGTGTTGAGGCCCTGGGGCATACGGTTGGGTGAGGGGATGGAGGCCCACTCCGAGGAGGAGTTGAGGATCATGATCTCCTCTTCGACCACTTCTGGTGTGCTCGAGCCCCAGGAGCGCGAGTACCTGAACAACGTCTTCGACTTCGGCGACACGGTGGCACGCGAGATCATGGTCCCAAGACCCGACATAGAAGCCTTACCGAGCAGCGCTCCTCTGGAAGAGCTGGTCGATAGGGCCGCCTTCGGCCGCTACACCCGCTACCCCGTCTACGAGGACGACCTCGACCACGTCTTGGGCGCGGTCCACGTCAAGGATCTCTTCAGGGCGGCTAAGGAGAACGGCGAAACCTTCGACCTCGAGCCCCTCATCCGCGAGTGTCTCGTAGTACCCGAGAACAAGCGGATAGAGGAGATATTGCGCGAGTTCCAGCGCCGCACGCTTCAGATGGCGATCGTCATCGACGAGTGGGGGAGCGTGGAGGGCTTGGTCACGATAGAGGACGTCCTGGAAGAGATCGTCGGGGAGATACAAGACGAGTTCGATGAGGACGAGGCCGCCATCGAGCCACTCGACGAGAACACCTACGCCATAGACGGGCGTATCCCCATCACCGACGTGAACGAGTACTTCAGCATCGACCTACCCACCGAGGACTTCGACACCATCGGCGGCTACGTCCTCGGCTCGTTGGGCCGCCCTCCCGAACCCGGCGACACCGTAGACGCCGATGGTGCCACCTTACGAGTAAAGAGCGTCGATGGTCCCCGCGTCTCTATGCTCACCCTGGAACGGGGCGAGGATTCGTATGAGGATAACGATTTTTAGCGGGACGCCTCGGGCTTGAGGACGAGGCGGTGCTCGACGGCGAGCTCGGCCGGCTCTCGTCCGAAGATCATCGGACGGTAGCGAACGTTCAACCAGAGTCCGACCTGGTCGTCGTAGTTCGCGCTCGCCGGGTGTCCTGACTGACCGGGCGAGACGGCGCTCCACGCGCTCTCCCAGTCGCTCGTGTCCACGACGAACCGGTAGTTGGGCCCCGTGGTGACGGGGCCGAAGGCGGGCCGCCCGTTCCCACCGGAGCGGAAGGCGGCGAGTCGCACGGTATTTTCGTCCCCCCCGAAGGGGTACGGGCCGCGGTTGAGCAGGCTGCGCAACGCCCTCACTATCCCGAGCGGGTGCCGCAGCTCCGCCGCGTGTAACGCTCCCCAACTCCAGCCTGCCGGCTCGGGGCCGCAGGACGCCTCCAGTATCCCCACCGCTTCTTCCAGGGCTCCGTGCAAAGCCTCTTCGGGCAGGTTGTCGAGGCTTTTTAGGAGCGTTGGGACGAGGTTATCTATGTAGGCTTCGACCCCGGTAGGGAAGGGCGAGTCTATGCGGGGCAGTGCTTCCGTGGCGCGTCTCAGGAGAACTTCGAGCGCGACCCGGGCGACCGCGCCGGGTCGGCTTTGTGCGACGAGGTGCCCGTCCCAGGCCGCGAGTTCTCGCGTCAACCCCTTGGGGATGCCGGGCGTGGGATCCAACCTCGCCAACCTTTTGGCGAGCGTGTGGGCCGGGGCGCAGTAGAGGTCGCCCTGTATCTCGCGGAAGGTCTCCAAAGTGTGCTCGCCGGTGTCCCAAAGCAGCTCCTCGATCCTGCTCTTGCGGTAGTCGGGCAGGTAGACACCGGGGATGGAGTCAGCTTCGGGGGCTTCGTTAGCGGAGGCGATCTGGCCCTCTTCGGGGTCGAAGTTTTTCGGTAGCTCCTCGAACGGAAGAAACCCCTTCCACTCGTACTCGCCGCTCCACCCAGGCACGGGGCGTTCTCCCCGATGGTTTCTTCTTACGGGGACAGGACCTGCTAGAGCCCAGCCCACGACGCCTGTCCGGTCGGCGTAGACGAAGTTCTGGTTCGGTGCCGTCCAGTCTCGTAGAGCGCCAAGGAACTCCTCTTTGTTGCGCGCCCTGCCTATGGCGAGACCGGCTTCGACGAGTTTGAGTGGTTCGGGGGCGGCCCAGCGAAGCGCCAGGTCGTCCTCGCCGCCGACGACATCAGAGATGATGGGGCCGTGAAGCGTGGTCCTGACCTTTTGCGCAACCGGCTGGCGACGGCCGCGGACCGGGATTTCCTCTTCCCTGACCTCCGCCTCTCGCCACGTACCCGCCTGCTCGTACAGAGCATCGTCTACTTCGGCGAAGCGTTCGACGTAAAGGTCCTGCACGTCCGTCAGGGCGGCGGTGACACTCCAGGCTATCTCCTCGTTGTGCCCGATCACGACCCCCGGTGATCCCGGTAGCGAGGCCCCGACCACGCGGTAGGGACCGCCGTAGAGCCCCACCTCGTACCAGAGGCACGGTATGCCCAAGACCAGGTGGGGATCGCCTGCGAGCAGGGCCGAGCCTGTGGCACTCCGCCCAGGGGCCACGGCCCAGGCGTTGGAGCCCGTGCTGGGGTCCAGGTACGCGCGGAAGTCGTCCCGACCCCCGAGCTCCTCTTCGGCGGCCCTGTGCGAAAGTTTCGACTCCCAACTCGCGGAGAGGCTCCAGGCCATCACCACCGACCAGGCAGCGGTATCGTCGGGCGTCCACGGCTCGGGATGCGACACGCGCAAGAGGGAAAGCTCTGGGGGGCGCGGCTCGGTGGTGAGGCAGGCGTTTACCCCGGCCGAATAGCTTTCGAGCGCCCGGAGCACCTCCCGCGGGGCGTCTTTCGTGGAGGAGGTGGCGATCCTGCCGAAGCCGACCGTGCGGGAGAGACGGTCGAACCCTAGAGCGCTCTCGCCCAAGAGCTCTGAGAGGCGTCCGTGCCCGGCGCGGCGCCCCAGCTCCATCTGGAAGAAGCGGTCTTGAGCGTGGACGAAGCCCTGGGTGAAGAACAGGTCCTCCTCGCAGGAGGCGAAGATCTGGGGTACCCCGAAGCGGTCCCGCAAAACCTCGACGGAACTGCCCAGGCCCGGAAGTTCTACCACGCCCTCCAAGGTCGGCAGCGAGCGACGCAAGAGGCCCCGCAGAAGAGGCCTACTCGCGCGCCGGAAGGCGTCGTCTAAAGTCTTGCCGAAAGATTCGAGCGGAGGATGCGAGGGGCTCATAGCCCGGGAAGTTTAGCAGCCGTGGGGGTCCCCTGTTACCATTGCACGGTCGGTCCGCGGAACTGCTCTGTACGGCATGCGTTTCGTCAAAAAGGGGGTGCGATTGGCCATAAAGAAGCGGGGCCAGGACCTCGGAGCTCTAACGTCCGGGGCGATGGCCGGTCCCTGGGAGTGGGTGCGAAAGACGATACCGTCCGGCACCAGAGTTTTCGACGCCCACGCCCACATCGGGGAGGACGTAGACGGACGCACCATGACTGCCGCCGGGATAAAGGAGCGGATGGACGCTGCGGGCGTCGGTAGGACCATAGTCTTTCCCCTCAACGACCCGAATGCCTACGACGACTACTCGGGGCCGAACGACGTGGTCTGGGCGGCCTACGAGGAGCACCCGGACGCTTTGGTGCCCTTCTTCCGCCTGAACCCGCACAAAGACTACGACGCAGAGTTCGGCCGGTGCGTGGAGCGCGGCTTCAAGGGCCTGAAGCTCCACCCTGTCTCCCAGGAGTTCGAGTTCGATGACGAGCGGGTCGTGAAGCTCTTCGAGATGGCGGCGGAGGTGGATCTGCCGGTGCTCGTACACGCCGGTTTTGCGATGGAGAGGATAGTCGAGCCCCTGCTGCCGACGGTAGAGAGGTTGCCTGAGTTGCGCCTGATCCTGGGCCACTCCGCGATGGTCGAGCTTTTGGCCGCGGTCCGCGCCTTCTCTAGCTACCCGAACGTCCTCTTCGAAACCTCCGTCGTAAAGGCCAAAGACCTCTTCGTGCTCTTCCTCTCCTTGGATCCCGCGCGCATCTGCTACGGCTCGGACATCCCCTACGGCGACCTGCCTTCAACACTGCACGCCGCCCTCCTGGCCGCGGACGCCGCCGGCCTCTCCGAAAAGGAGCTTACGGGCGTCCTCTCCGGCAACTTGAGGCGGTGGTTCCCGTGAGCGGCGAGCCCGTCGCCACCGGACCTGCCCCCGAGAAGGTATCTTTAAGGCTCAGGGTCGGGCATCTATTGAGGATAAGCAGCTACCTGGACATAGCCGTGCTCGCGATGTGGACGGGGAGGCGCGCCGAGGTGCTGATGGGCATGGCCGAGGCGAGCGTCAAGGGGTATGGCCCCGGCGGTGAAAGGGGCCCCGACGAGAAGCTCCTCGCCAAACTCAGGTGCCTTGTGGGGGAGGCGCGGGAGTACCACGCGGGGAATGATTTCCCGGCGGCGATGGCCCGGATGCGCGTTGCCCACGACCTCCTCTCCCTGCACATCGTCCGCCTTGCCGTGGAGTAGGATTTTGGGACCGGACCCTTCCGTCGAGCCCGCCCAAGCATTACCAGGTGCGATCCCGGACCCCCCGCCGTTCGATACCCCCGTCACCGCCGTCTGGCGCGGGGACCTCATGGAGAGCATTCACCGCGGCCGCTACGTCGTCTGCGACGCCCGGGGAGAGACCCTGTCCTCTTTGGGTGACCCTGATGGCTACGTCTACCTGCGGTCCGCGGCGAAGCCTTTCCAGGCGCTGCCGCTCGTCTTCTCGGGGGCGGCGGACGAGCTCGGGATCGCCGGTGAGGAGCTGGCGGTCGCCTGCGCCTCCCACAGCGGCGAGCCCCGTCACCTCGCCGCCGTGCGCTCGATCCTGCGTAAGGCGGGCCTCTCCGAGGACGACCTCCAGAACGGCACGCACCCGCCGATGCACACCCTCACCGCGGCCCGCCTCGCCCGGAACGGCGAGAAGCCCCGCGCCATCCACGGCAACTGCTCGGGGAAGCATGCGGGCATGCTCGCCGTGTGCGCCCACGCCAGCTGGGATACCCATACGTACCGAGATCCCGAAGGACCGCTACAGATGCTCGTGCGGCGCACTGTGGCGAAGCTCTGCGATCTCGAACCGGAGGCGGTGCGGCTCGCCGACGATAATTGCGGCGTCCCGGTCTTCGCCACACCGCTCCGAAACCTCGCCCTCGGCTTCGCCCGCCTGGCCGCCGGGGGGGCGGAAGACTTCCCCGATGACCTGCAGGAGGCTGTTCAGAGAATTCGGGACGCGATGCGTGCGCACCCCTATATGGTCGCGGGAACGGGCCGCTTCGACACCAAGCTCATGGAGGCCACGGACCTCGTCGCCAAGAGCGGGGCCGAGGCCGTCTTCGCCGCCGCGAGCCCCGGAACCCCCTCCTGGGGCCTCGCGCTCAAGATCTCCGACGGCGCACCCCGCGCTGTGGCGCCGGCCGTCCTCGCCGCCCTCGCCCGAAGGGGGGTGCGGGTCCCGCACGAGATGAAAGAAGGAGTGGTGACAGACCTGCATGGCGAGGTGGTCGGCAAGATCTCACCGGAGACGTCCTTCTCGCAAAAGACCTAGTAACCCGAGCAAGGAGTTTGCCACGATCGGCGTCCGGTGAGAATAGGGTACCCGCGTCGTTCGTACGTAACGGTGTCACCCAGGGGCCACAGACAGGGAAGGGATTGATACGCATGATGGACCGGGAGAGGACCAACAGGGAACGCGAGCGCATCTTCTAGGCTACGCGGCAGTCTTACAGGACGGCGATAGAGAACGCTTTCGCGCTCCAAGAGCGGACCCTCGAGATTGCCCGAAGCTTGCTCGAGAGCTCGGCGGAGGCTTCGCGAGCCCAGGCTGAGCGCAACCGTGCCTTGCTCGAGGACCTAGCTGAGCAGTCCAGGAGGCAGCGAGAGATCCTTGAGAACCTGCTCCAGGAGACGACCAACGCGTACGTAAACGTTCTTTGGGCCCCGTTCTCCTATTACCAGGAGGTTCTGGAGGCCATGACCCCTACCGGAAGGAGATCTCCTCGAAGCCAGGAGAGTAGCTTGCCAATCGGGATTGTCACTTTGATGCCAGGTAGCTGCTGCCTCGGTATACTTTTGGGGTGTTCACAAAGTTGCGTCGCTTCGGTCCGCTGGTTGCTGCGTTATTGGGCCTACCCAGCGACCTTTTCTTCATCCTTACCAGTCTTGGTCTCGGGGGAGTGGTAACGGTGGTGGGAGGATATTTTCTCAGTTTCTACCAGCAGCTACCTACTCCCTTATTTTGGCTGCTCGTTGCTAGTAACTTCATCCTTGCTTTCGTCGGCTTGAATCATGCTCGGCTTCGGTATCGGAAGTGGCGCTCCTCTCGCCAGGAAGAGACACCTACAGGCCACAGCTCCAGCTATAAGGGGGTTACTTTACTTAAAGCAGATGGAATGCACTTCATAAACTCAGAAATCAGCCGCAATAGAATGTACGGTCCTGGGCGTTTTTCTGATTTGAAGGACACTACCTTTACTGATTCACGCATGAAGGACAATCTGCACGATGTAACCGGAGAAACCCTCAAACCCGATAAAGACGACAATGAAGAGCCTGACAAAGACTGGAGTATTCGTTAAGGAGGGTTCTTCGTAGGAGGCGCCGCCATACCCTAGAAGAACTCTGGCGGAGCGGAATCGCTTAGCGTGATGGAACTTAACTTTCATCCGCATCTTCTTTGTCTTAAGCCTAGCCTTTAGCCTGAGAAGAGGACGATTACGCTGCAGGCGGCGCCGTTTGCGTGCTCCCCGGAGCGGGTACGCGTCGAAGGGGAAGAGAAGGTAAGACCAGAGCTAGCGGTAGGAGGGAAAATGGATCCCAGCGAGCGGGCAACAGGCACCCGTGAGGAGCACTACGATCTCATAAGCGTGCTCTACTATGCCCTGCACGGAGCCGAGACCGCCGAGGTGTACGCCGCGGACGCCGAGGTCGCCGGCGACGAGCGGCTCGCCGCCTTTTTCCGAGAGGCGCAGGGGGTGCACGTGGGGGTGGCCGAACAAGCGAAGGGGCTGCTCGGCATCCTCGTGGGTGCGCCGGAGGAGGGAAGATATTCTGCGGGGACCGAATCGGCTGGCGGAGGGATACCTATGGGGGAGGTACCACCACGGACGGCCCAGTCGGGGTGGAAGACCTCGCCACCCGGACCGAGGCGAGCGTCCCCTGCCGAGGCCTCGCCGCCCGGCGAAGACGTCACGCCGGAGGGAGAGACAGTCCCGCCCAACGCCCCGGCACAAGGCGAAGACAGGGCGTCACCGGAGAGGACACCAAGGAGGGCAGTCCCGCCCGATGCTCCGAGGACGGAAGAGCCCCCGCCCAGGTCAGGAGATGCTCCGCCCAGCCCGAGCGAGCAGCCGCCGAGGTAACCCCTGAGCGTCTCCGGCCTAGTCACGGGGCACATTGTCTGTAGCTTTCTTGTTGGGGCTAGGCGGACCTTTCGCGGGCAGTCTCCTCTTCGGAGGTGACGAAGCGAGGCTCTCTGCACTCGTCGTGCAGAGCCTCGCTGGCTTCCTTAACATCGCGCCACGTCTCGGCGAGAGCGTGCTCGAGAGTCTCCTCGATAACGCCGATCCGGAGGTCTGCCTTTTCTCGCACCGCTTCCGCCTTCTCCATCAGGGCGGCCCCCTCCGCAACCTCGTCGAAGTCGACCTTCTCGAAGTTTACGCGAGCTTTCTCGAGAGCCTTCTCCGCCTTCTTCACGGCACGCTCGAGGGAACCGAGCGTGGAACCGATCTCGGAGAGGGCGTCCTCATCCTTCCCGTAATATGCTTTCCAGAACCGTTTCTTGAGCGCGATCCTGTCGTTATGCACTCTCCTCGCCTCGGCCTCTGCCCTCTCGAGCGTATCTCGGGCTGTCTCCTTGAGCTTCGACCGACGGCGGAACTCCTGGAGGTTCCTCTCCAAGTCCGCGATCGAACCCGCAAACTCCGCCCTTATCGCCGCGCCGATTCTTTCCTCTAACACCTTCTTCCTAACGAACATCGTCCCCTTCTCCCTACGGTCCCGCACCGTGACTACCTAAAAGCCCCAGCGCTGCCTCTGCGCTGTTTCCTTTTTCACCACTCTTTACGCGCTACTAGCTCTCTGGAGAGCCTATAGTGGTCAGGTCCGGTCTTGCACAAAAAGTCTGTTCAAGCGCTATGTGTAGAGTCTTCCTTATACTGATAACCCAATCTCTGGTACTTGCAGGCTTTCTGTGCAAAGCCGGTTAGGCCCAGATTCACGCACGTCTAGGCGTCATGTACAACGTGAACTAACCTTAAGTTAACATTGGTTGTGCTTGACCCTAAGTTTTAAGAAAAGGTCATATGAACGTCTGGTCGAGGTTTAGTCTTTCTGCTAGCCGGCGCAGCGTAGAAGCAGGGGGTTGGGATTGATGGCCGAGGTGCTGGGGGCGAGGGGCTCCGTCGTTCTCCTAACGGTTGGCATCGTGGCAACGGTGCTTTGTTCCACGTCCGAACGCCAAGGTTTCTGGGGGCAGAGTACCCGGCGCTGGGGAGGGGAATGGGTGGGGCCGGAGTGCGCCCTCTAAGGTTGGCGTCCATTGCTTTCCCATGGCCTTCTTCCTACGGGGCTGGCGCGGTCGTCTCGCCTCCGGTCGTCCCGCTGCCTGGCGGCTGTTCGCTGGGGCTCCACCTGACGCCTGCGGCCCCGTAGTCTTTGGTGGTGGTGCTTTCCTTTAGCACTCTGCCGCCATCCAGGATCTGCACCTTCAGTTCTTTGCGGTCGTCGGTGGTCTTCCACGCCGTAGCGGAGACGTAGTCCCCGGAGCTGGGGTCTGTGTGCACCTCCACCTCGTAGTTGGCGGGGATGACCCCTTCGACCGAGCGGCTCGAGCGGAGGTTGCCGAAGTTGGCGCCGAACTGCTCGCCGCTCGCGCCCGTCACCCGGACGGTCACCTTTTTCGTGGTGCCGTTCGAAGTCGCCAGGTCTGTTCGGTGCTCCGTTTCGCCTCGCTGCGAGCCCTCATCTCGGGTCTGTTCCGCCGCTTCGCGGATCTGGGGCGCGTAAGCCAGGGCATAGTAGACCGCGACGTAGCACACGGCCAGCCCGACCAGGAGCCCCAAAATCTCACGCCAGCTTATCCTCAACTTCGTAACCCTGCCTTAGAGCGCGTTTCAAAACCTGTCGGCCACCCCTCGGGTTGCGGGTACCGATTGGGCAACTTGGCTTCCCGATAGGCCAACCGAGGTTCCCGCTACAATACCAGCTCCCAGCCAAGCGGTTCTGAAAACACGCTCTTAATACGGGTTTGCTTTGCGACGCAATCATAACGGGGCGCTTTGCATTTCGCGCCGTTCGAACTTGCGGAGGGCGGTGGACGGGACCGGAGTGTAACCGACCAGGCCTTTTCCGTGTCTACTTCCGTGTCTACCGAGGTAGACCGGGCTGGCAACGATTATCCCCTCCAATATAAGTCCAGCCCTGCTTTCCTTCGCACCGTGGCGCGACGGTCCTGGCCTCCTGTCTAGTATGGTAGGAGGCTTCGTCGGCGACGGTTGAGAGTTGCCCGAGTAAGGGCCGCGAAGTGAGTCAGGGCCGCGCTTACCGCCCTGTTCCTTGCGGTGTTCGTGGCCGCGTATCTGCTTTCGGATGCTTCTCGGGGCGAGACGAACCGGGCGATCGGGGTGCTCACGAGCGGAGACATCGAAGTCGTCCGGGACTACCTCCTCTCCTACGGCGCGTGGACGGCGTTGATCTCCGCGACGCTTATGGCCTTGCAGGCTATTCTGGCGTTACTGCCGTCCTTCATACTGGACTTCGCCAACGGCTTGCCTTCGGTGCATTCTAGGGCGCATTGTGGAGCCTCGTGAGGAGCGCTTTAGCGGCGGCCATCTCGTTCGGGATCGCGCACGCTCTATGCCCGGCGCCGGTCGAGATGGTGGTCGCAAAGCAGAGCCACGGCGGCGCCGACAGCTGGTTCTCCCGGTACGGGGCGTACGCGGTGCTGACCGAGGCCTCGTGTCCGTGGTCTCCTTCGATGCCATCTCTTACATCGGGCTCACGAGGATGGGCTTCTGGCGCTTCCTCGTCGCCACTACCGTCGTCATGGCGTCCGCCTGCTTCATCTCTACGCCTACCTCGGCGAGCACGCCCCGCATTCACGACGCTGCTGCTCGTCCTCTTCGGCCTCATTATCGCCGGCGTGGTTGTCGCTGCCGCGGTCCGGCGTCCCCGGTGAGAGAGGCCGGTGCCGTAGCTTTTAGTGGGCGGCTATCAGCTTCTGGTCGATCGCGGAGACCAACTCCTTGAGGTTTCGCCCGTTCTGGCCGAAGTCCCACAACCCGAGGCGGGAGGCGCTCCTGAAGTCGGCCCGGGTGTTCCGGGAGATCCCGCTGTCCCTCATCTCCCAGATTCGGATCGACACGTCGTCCTCGAAGCCGAAGAGCCGGGTTCTGCGGACCACCCGGATCTCCGCCTCGGACAAACCCGCGAGCGACCACCCAGGTGACTCCCCGACGACACTCTCGATGGCGTAACGAAGCTCCTCTGCTCCGATGGGGTAAGTGCGGGCGGTAGCCGCGGAGCGCAAACTCTTGAGGTCGAAGCGTTGCATGGCACTCTCATTGTAGGCGGGTGACGGCTAAAAGCTGATAGTTGATCTCCGACGGCTTTATCATACCCACGTGAAGTTGAGCTCGGAGATCCTCGAAGCCTGCTATCGTGCCGGCGCCTTCCCGATGGCCGACCGGTGGGGGAGGATCGCGTTCTACCGCTCTGACCCCCGGTCCGTGCTGGAGCTAGACGCGCTGCACGTCTCCAAATCGCTCGCGCGCGTCGTCCGCAAGGGCGTCTACGACGTCCGGGTAGACCGCGACTTCGAGGGTGTCATATGCGCGTGCGCCCGGCGTCCCGAGACTTGGATCAACCAGGAGATCATAAGAGGGTTCGTCGCGCTCCACAAGGAAGGAAAGGCACACAGCGTCGAGGCATACAAGGACGACGAGCTCGCGGGTGGGCTCTACGGCGTTACTTTGGGTGGCGCGTTCATGGGTGAGTCCATGTTCGCCCGGATACGCGACGCCTCGAAGGTCTGTCTCGTGTACCTTGTAGAACGCCTCAAAGAGCGAGGGTACGTCTTACTCGACTGCCAGATCCAGAACGATCACCTAGCGAGGCTCGGCGCTACGGAGATCCCCGAGAAGGAGTACCTTCAGCGGCTCAAGGAAGCCTTGGAGCTACGGCGAAGCTTCTCGTAACATCTCCGAAGGGGAAAGATCGGATCTATCGCGTCCCGGCCTAGATCATCTTACGTAGCGCAAGGGTTCGCGGTTCCCGATCGTGTAAGGTCATCGGGCGAGATTTCGATATCCTTCTGCTAGCTGACTGAACGCTCTGTCGCCATGTCCGTATACATTTGCAAGTTCTCGCTGTGTGTGGGATCTACGAGGATTCGAGAACGCCAACCACTGCCACTACGCCCCGGACAAACGGTGGCTCCGCGAAACGGCGGGCGTGTTAAGCTTGCAGCATGACTGAATTCATAAACCTGGAGTGGCGGCCGGAGCTAGAGCGTCCGGTGCTCATAGCCGGGTTCACGGGCTGGAACGACGCGGCGGAGGCGGCGAGCTTCGCGGTGAGCACCATCGGGGAGGCGAGCGAGGCGAAGCGGTTCGGTAGCTTCGACGGTGAGGAGTTCTTCGACTACCAGTCCACGCGGCCCCAGATCAGGCTGGTAGAAGGCGTTACCCGCACGGTCGAGTGGCCGGAGAACCCACTCTCGGCCACGGGGGCGAGGGTCGAGACTTTAGGAGGGCGGGGCGCCGTCTTGCTCTCGGGCCCCGAGCCAAACTTCCGGTGGCGGGCGTTCTCGCAAGGAGTCGTGGAGCTTGGCCGCGAGCTCGACGTGAGGCTCGTAATCACGCTCGGCGCCCTGCTGGCAGACGTGCCGCATTCAAGGCCGGTCTCGATCGCCGCGAACGCCCAGGACCCCTCTCTCGTCGAAAACCTGGGGCTTTCGGCCTCTCGCTACGAGGGCCCGACAGGCATCACCGGCGTACTGCACCGCTACTGCGCGAGCGAGGGTCTCCCGGCGGTGAGCTTCTGGGCCTCGGTACCCCACTACCTGCCTTCGGTGCCTTCGGCCCCCGCCGCCCTCGCGTTGCTCACAAACCTCCAAACCCTGCTCGGCGGCAGCTTCGACGCCTCACACCTCGAGCGCAGCTCGGAGGACTACCAGCGGCAGGTCTCGGCCGCCGTCGCCCAGGACCAGGATCTCGCCTCCTACGTCCGCATGCTCGAGGAGCGCTACGACGAGCAGGCCGAAGGGAGCGAAAGGAATCTCCCCTCAGGGGACGATCTCGCGAAGGAGCTCGAACATTTCCTGCGTGAGAAGGGCGAGGAAGAGTAACTTTTAGCCGACAGCAAGAAGACGACCGCTCTAATTAAACAGCGCTACCACGAAGACGATCACGCTTAGCAGCCCTAGGATGCCCTGCGCTACAGTGCTGAAGAGGTAGCCGACGAGGACCCCGCCCGCGGCCCTCGAAACTCGCTGCCAGTCCCCGCGCCCGGACCGGACGCTTCTCACCCGCGGCCTCGCGCCTTCTCCAGCGGAGGATGTTCGTTCGCGTCGCCGGAGGTACTCACCGGCGAAGATGCCGGCGACGGAGCCGACGAGGAGGCCGAAAAGGGCTCCGACGCCGAAGAACAGGGCACCCAGCAAGGCGCCGACAAAGCCTCCTATGGAACCGCCGATCGTGCCCCAGTTGCTCGCCCCGAAACGTCGCGCCCCATAGGCCGTGAAGAGCAGATCCGCAACGAAGGCGAGGAGGGCGAAGAGCCCGAGAAGGACCAGTACGAGGGCGCCTACGACCTCGAAGCCCGTCACGTAGGCGTAGATGAGAACCGCGGCAAAGATCAGAGGAACACCCGGCAGACCCGGCAGAACGCTACCCAAAAGGCCGAGGAGCATGACCAAGAGCGTGACCCAGAGTATGGCCTCGTTCGTGGCCTCCACGAAGGCTACCCGACTACGGGCAGCGTCTTCTTGGCCTTCTTGCCGGGCGGACCGAGGACGGCGTTCAAGGAGCCGGACCTGTACCCGTCGAGATCCAGCGTCACGTAGAGGAAACCCGCGGTCTTCAGCTCGGCGGAGATCCCCTCCCTCTCGGCGAAAGCGCGCTCCAGTTCCTCGGAACCGACTTCTAGCCTTGCGATCTCGCCGTGGTGCCTCACTCGCACCTGCTCGTAGCCCCGA
>Ga0126307_10000067_pt1 | contig 57032 bp, 57 predicted proteins | sample Plot28_FD_89955 | JGI IMG/M metagenome (GOLD analysis project Ga0126307, IMG submission 89955) | Serpentine soil microbial communities from UC McLaughlin Reserve, CA, USA - Plot28 | ecosystem: Environmental > Terrestrial > Soil > Grasslands | place: USA: UC McLaughlin Reserve, Lake County... | reverse complement strand
GTGCGCTCACGCCGCTGCCGGAGCTGGTGCCGGCATGACGAAGAGCGAGGCCGTGCTCGCGGGATGGGTCGGACTGACGCTCCTGGCCGGGACCGTAGTGGCGCTCATCCGCAGCCGGCGCTCGTAGGGCGGGCGCAGGCTGTTTCGCCGCGCCCGTCCGGGGTAGTCACGCGCCAGACACGCCAGCCAGCTGGTCAGCGAGGGAGGTCCGCATGGCAGCCGAGGACGTCACGCTCCGGACGATCGAGACGCAGATCCCCGCTCGGATGGACCGGCTGCCATGGTCGAAGTGGCACTGGATGGTGGTCATCGGCCTCGGGACCGTGTGGATCCTCGACGGCCTGGCGGTCACGATCGTCGGCGCCATCGGCGGCAGGCTCACCGAGGACGGCAGCGGCCTCGAGCTGACGGCGACGCAGGTCGGCTCGGCCGGTTCTGCGTACATCCTCGGCGCGTGTCTCGGCGCGCTCTACTTCGGGCGACTGGCCGACCGAATCGGACGCAAGCGGCTGTTCATGCTCACGCTCGCGATCTTCCTCACGGGGAGCGTCCTGACCGCCTTCTCGATGAGCTACATCTGGTTCCTGGCCTGCCGCTTCGTGACCGGCGCCGGAGTCGGCGGCGAGTACTCCGCGATCCACTCGGCCGTTGACGAGCTGATCCCGGCGCGCGTGCGCGGCGCGGTCGACCTCATCATCGGCGGCTCGTTCTGGATCGGCACGATCCTCGGCTCGCTCGCGTCCGTCATCTTGCTGAACACCGACATCTTCGCGATCGACATCGGCTGGCGCATTGCGTTCGGCCTCGCAGCCGTGATGGCGGTAGGCATCCTGCTGGTGCGGCGAAACGTGCCCGAGAGTCCGCGCTGGCTCTTCCTGCACGGTCACGACGAGGAGGCCGAGCGCGTGACCCGCGAGATCGAGCGCCAGGTGGTCGAGAACACCCACCAGGAGCTGATCCCGCCGCGCCGCACGATCCGCGTCAAGCAGCGCGGCCCGATGGGGATCGGCGAGATCGCCGGCGTCGTCTTCCGGACCTATCCCAAGCGCACGTTCGTCGGACTGTCGCTGTTCACGGGGCAGGCGTTCCTCTACAACGCGATCTTCTTCACCTACGCCCTCGTGCTCACCGAGATCTACGGCGTCAGCAACTCGAGCGTCGGCTGGTACCTGATCCCGTTCGCCATCGGCAACTTCCTCGGGCCGCTGCTGCTCGGGCGCTTCTTCGACAGCATCGGCCGGAAGCCGATGATCGCCGGCACCTACATCTTGTCGGGCGTGCTGCTGATCATCACGGGCATCCTCTTCAGCGACGGCACGCTCACCGCGACGACCCAGACGATCGCCTGGTGCGTGATCTTCTTCTTCGCGTCCGCGGGCGCGAGCGCCGCCTACCTCACGGTGAGCGAGATCTTCCCAATGGAGACGCGCGCGATGGCGATCGCCTTCTTCTACGCCACCGGCACGATCGTCGGCGGCTTCGGCGGCCCGCTCCTGTTCGGCGCGCTCATCTCGAGCGGCGAGCCGGGGCAGATCTTCATCGGCTACCTGATCGGCGCCGCGGTGATGATCTTCGGCGGGATCGTGCAGGCGACGATGGGCGTCGAGGCCGCACGGCGGGACCTCGAGGACATAGCCCCGCCGCTGTCCGCCACCGCCGAGGAGCTCGAGGAGCCCGGCGAGGAGGCGGATCCCTACACGCTCGGCCGCGGCGAGGCGCGCGGCACCGAGCAGGCCGGCCGCTTCGAACGCGACAAACCGACGGAGGCGCCGAGCGAGCGCTCGCCGGCGAGCCATCCCCGAGGAGGTGACCGATGAGTCCAACGAGCTACACGCCGTTCCCGGGCGTCTCGAGTCAGGACGCCGACGAGAGCGAGTGGTGGCTGCGTCGCGAGATCTCGCTGATCGAGAACCTGCTGAAGGAGCAGGGCGAGATGGCGAAAGGCGACATCGGCGATCGCCTGGGCTGCCGCTACTGGGGGCCGATGCGGTTCCGTAACGCGTTGCGCGAGGGCGTCGAGCGCGGCGCCTTCCGCAAAGCGGGCCGCAACCGCTACGCGCCGGCGCAGGGGAGCTCGGGCTAGGGGCGGTCGCGCGCTTTCGGACGGTGCCCGTTCGCGCGGGTGACCTCGCGCGCCGGGGGCGGCCGGCGCCCGAGCAGGCGCTCCGCGAGCAGCCCCGCGCCACCCGTGGTGAGTCCGAGCGCCCCGAGCACGAGCAGCGACGCGCCGACCGAGCGCGCTCCCTCACCGGACAGCACTGTGATGAGACCCGCGGCCAGGAGCACGCCGCAGCCGACGAGCGCGCCTCTGAACGCCTTCTCGCCGAAGGGGCCGCGCCCGGAAGCGCGCCCTCCGTCCGGAAGATGGCGCGGGAGGCCCATGGCATGACCATGGCAGACGCTCAGGCTTCGCGATGCCGTCTGGGCGGTGTGCGGCTCGGGGGCTGCTCCGGCAGCGGCTTCCGCGGCTCCCGCGGCAGGGGTCGCGTCTGCGCTGACCCAGGCTCGACGGTCAGCTTCTCGCCGTGGTGAGTGAGCTCGAGCGCCTCTCCGTCGAGTAGCTCGTAGCGCGCCTCGTGCGAGCTCACGTCGACCAGCAGACGACGGTCCCTGTAGGTGAGCCGGAACGAGAGCCGGCTTAGGCGCGACGGCAGCCGCGGCGCGAACGCCAGCGTCTCACCGTGGTCGCGCATGCCGCCCAGGCCGGCGACCGCGAGCAGCCAGCTGCCTGAGAGCGACGCGAGGTGGAGGCCGTCGCGCGTGTTGAAGGCGAGGTCGCGGAGATCGATGAAGGCCGTCTCGCCCAGGTAGTCGTACGCGAGGTCGACGTGGCCGACCTCGGCGGCCACGATCCCCTGGATGCAGGCCGACAGCGACGAGTCGCGGACGGTGATGCGCTCGTAGTAATCGAAGTCGCGCGCCTTCTGGTCGGCGTCGAAGTGGTCGCCGCAGGCGTAGAGCGCGAAGACAAGGTCCGCCTGCTTGACGACCTGGCTGCTGTAGAGCGCGTAGTAAGGGAAGTTGAGGAGCAGCGGGTACTCGTCAGACGTCGTTTCCTCAAAGTCCCAGCGGCGATAGCGCGTGAAGCCCTCCGACTGCGGCGTCACGCCGAGCTCGCGGTCGTAGGGGATCACCATCGCCTCCGCAGCGTCACGCCAGCTCGCGACCTCCTCCTGGTCCACGTCGAGGGCGGCGGCGCGCTCGGGGTGCCGGACGGCAAGCTCGGCGGCCGTTCGAAGGTTCCGCGCGGCCATCAGGTTCGTGTAGACGTTGTTGTCCACGAGCGCCGTGTACTCGTCCGGCCCCGTGACGCCGTCGATCCGGAAACCGCCCGCGCTGTCGTGGTGACCGAGGGACCGCCACATGCGCGCCGTCTCGACCAGCAGCTCGATCCCCGGCCCTCGCTCGAAATGCTCGTCGCCCGTCGCGCCGAGGTAGCGCCGAACCGCGTCGGCGATGTCGGCGTTGACGTGGAACGCCGCGGTCCCGGCCGGCCAATAGCCGGAGCATTCGCGTCCGCGGATCGTCCGCCAAGGGAACGCCACTCCGGCGAGCGAGAGCTCGCGTGCGCGCTCGCGCGCGAGATCTATCGTCGAGTGGCGCCAGCAGAGCGCGTCCGCGGCGGCCTCCGGCAGGACGAAGGTAAGCACGGGGACCGTGTACGTCTCCAGGTCCCAGAACGAGTGACCGTCGTAGCCGCGGCCGGTCAGCCCCTTCGCGGGTATCCCGCGTCGCTCCGCGCGCGCGGCGGCCTGCACGACCTGGAAGAGCGCGAAGCGCACCGCCTGCTGAAGCGCCAGATCTCCTTCGAGCTCGACATCGGCCCGGTCCCAGACGTCGTCGAGGTAGTCGCGCTGGCCCGCCAGAAGCCCGTCCCAGCCCGTCCGCATCGCGGCTGCGAGCGCGGCGTCAACCTGGCCGCGCAGCGACGGCAGCGAGCGCCGGCTCGACCAGCCGTAGGCGATCACCTTCGTGAGCGTCAGCTTCTCGCCCGGCTCGAGCTCCGTGCTGATGGTGATGCGAGCGAGATTCGCCTCGCTCTCGGCAGACGTCACCGTGGCCTCCGGGCCCTCCACGGTGTGGTCCATGGCCGCCGCCATCTGCAGGCCGCTCTCGCAGGTGTGGTGAAGCAATCCCGCGCGAAGCTCGTTGTGGGTGTGAAGCAACGGCTCTAGCGGTGACCTGAGCGCCGCCGCGGCCCGCGGGTCGTCCGACTGCTGCGGTACCGGCTCGTTCGCCACGAGCTCCGACTGCACGACGATTCGGGCGGACTCGTCGATGGCCTCGACCTCATAGCGAATCGCCGCCACGGAGCGCTGGACGAACGACACGAGCCGCGTCGAGCTCAGCCGAACTCCCTGGCCGGCCGGCGAGATCCACTCGACCTCCCGCCGAAGCACCCCGGCGCGCAGGTCGAGCATCCGCTCGTGTTGCACGAGCCTGCCGTAGCGAATGTCGAACGGCTCGTCGTCCACCAGAAGGCGGATCAGCTTGCCGTTCGTGACGTTGATGATCGTCTCGCCCACGTCCGGGTCGCCGTAGGCCGCCTCGGCGTACGGGAGCGGGCGGATCTCGTAGAGGCCGTTCAGGTAAGTCCCAGGCAGGCCCCACGGCTCGCCCTCGTCTAGGTTGCCGCGCAGGCCGATGTGGCCGTTCGACAGCGCGAAGATGGACTCCGTCTGAGCCAGCAGGTCGAGGTGCAGCTCGCGCTCGACGACCGCCCACGGCTCGACCGCGAAGACGTCCTGTTTGATCATCGGCGCTCCAGCAGTTCGGCGAGGTCCTGCACGACGACGTCGGCCCCGCGCTTCCTCAACGCCTCGGCCTGCCCCGTGCGATCCACGCCCACGACCCAGCCGAAGTTCCCGGCGCGGCCCGCCTCGACGCCGGCCTGGGCGTCCTCAAAGACGACCGCTTCGGCGGGCTCCACGCCGACGGCCTTCGCCCCCGCGAGGAAGGTGTCGGGCGCAGGCTTGCCCTTCAGGCCCTCGCGTTCGGCGACCGTGCCGTCGATGCGCTCCTCGAGGAGGTGGTCGATGCCGGCCGCTTCGAGGACGTCCTGGCAGTTGGTGCTCGACGAGACGACCGCGCGACGCAGCCCCTGCTCGCGGGCGGCCTCCATTACGCGCACGGAGCCCGCGTAGGGCTCGACGCCCTGCTCACGGATCAGCTCGACCACGCGGTTGTTCTTGCGAGTGCCGAGCGCGTGCACGCTCTCGGCTTCGGGCGGATCGCTCGGCGACCCCATCGGCAACTCGATCCCGCGCGACTCGAGAAAGGAGCGGACGCCGTCAAGCCTCGGCAGGCCGTCGACGTATTCGTCGTAGTCGGTGGGGCGGTCGAAGGGCTCGAACGGTGCGCCGGTGCGTTCGGCGCGTTCACGCAGGAACTCGTCGAACATCTCCTTCCAGGCCTGCGCATGGACCTTCGCGGTCTGTGTCAGCACGCCGTCGAGGTCGAACAGGCACGCCCTGACGCCATCGGGCAGGTTCAGCATGGCTTCTCTCTTCCCACCTCGGCGCGGCTCATACCTCAGGGCGGCACCCTCCAGAGGACAGGCGGCCGGGCAGATCGTCTTTTGCCGAACTCGGCGCGCCCGCGCCGGTTCTCGCGGTGCTGCGACCATGAGCGCCCTCATGCCACGAACAACGACAGCCGCCGAATCGCTCTGGCTCGAGGGCGAGCCCCACGCGCCGCGCCCCCCTCTGACGGGAGAGCTCGAGGTCGACGTCGCCGTGATCGGCGGCGGGATCACCGGCATCACGACCGCGCTTCTGCTGGGACGCGACGGTGCCCGCGTGGCCGTCCTGGAGGGCGCGCGGATCGCCGGCGGAGTGACCGGGTCCACCACCGCGAAGGTCAGTGCGCTCCAGGCGACGGTCTATTCGAAGATCCGTTCGCGGCACGGCGAGGAGCGGGCGGCTGCGTATGCCGAGGCCAGTCTCGCGGGCGTGGAGCGGGTCGCCGCGCTGGCGGCGGAGGAGCGGGTCGAGTGCGATCTCGCCAGGCGTTCCGCATTTACGTACGCTGCCGACGCGTCGGAGCTCGGGACCATCGAAGACGAGGCGAACGCGGCGCGGGCCGCCGGGCTGGCGGTCGAGCTGACCGACTCCGTTGACCTGCCGTATCCGGTCGCGGGGGCGGTGCGGCTGGACGACCAGCTCGAGTTCCATCCCGTGCGCTACGTAAGAGGGCTCGCGGACGCCCTCGACCGCCAGGGATCGCTCCTGTTCGAGGACTCACGCGTTCTCGGCGTGGACGCCGGGCGGCCCTGCCGGGTGCGGACGGCGGGCGGGGTCGTTAGCGCCGACCGCGTCGTCGTCGCCACTCACTATCCCGTGCTCGACCGCGGCCTGTTCTTCGCGTTGCTCGAGCCGACCCGCTCGTATGCGATCGCGGCCCGCGTGCGCGGTGAGCTGCCGCAGGGTCTGTCGATCAGCGCCGGAACGCCCACGCGCTCAGTCCGCTCGCACCGCGATGTCCTCATCGTCGGCGGAGAGGGCCACACCACCGGCGCCGCCGACGCCACGCCAGAGCGCTACGCGAAGCTCGAGTGGTTCGCCAGGCGCCATTGGAGCGTCGACGCGGTGACGCATCGCTGGTCTGCGCAGGACCCCGTCCCGTACGACCATCTTCCGGTCGTCGGCCCATATACGCCACGCTCGTCCCGGATCTTCGTCGCCTCCGGCTTCATGAAGTGGGGCCTCAGCGGCGGGACGATGGCCGCGATTCTCCTGAGCGACGTGATCGCGGGCCGCGTGAACGCCTGGGCCGACGCGTTCTCGCCGCATCGCCTGTCGCTGCGCGCTGCACCGAAGCTGGCGCAACTGAACGCGAAGGTCGCCGTGGACCTCGTCGGCGACCGCCTCAGGCCGGCGGAGGCGGACTCCGCGGTGGAGGTGCCCGTCAGCGAGGCGCGCGTGGTGCGCGATGGGCTCGGGAAGACCGGCGTCTTCCGAGACGACGACGGCGAGTTGCACGCGGTCTCGCTGCGGTGCACGCATCTCGGGTGCCTGCTCCGCTTCAACTCGGCCGAACGGAGCTGGGACTGCCCCTGCCACGGCAGCCGCTTCGACGTCGACGGGAGCGTGCTCGAGGGACCGGCCGTCAAGCCGCTGCCCCGGCGCGACGCGTAGGTTCCGGCGGCGGCGCGGTGATCGTCGCGCGGCGTAGCCATCACCCGATCGCGGAGGACGAGCCGGACGTCGTGGTCGCGGCGATCCGCGACGTGCTCGATGCGAGCGACGGTGAGCCGCGGTGAGTGGCCGGCTCACGGCGTTGATCGCGATCGGGGCCACCGCGCTCACGGGCGGAGCGCTGCTGGCCACCCGGGCCGGTGACGAGGGCGGCGGCCACAGCGGGACACGGTGTGCGGCGGCAGGGCTGAGCTACGGCTCGGTCGACTCGGACGGGACCTTCTTCGCGGTCGTGCCGGCGCGCTGCGTGGCGCTCCGGGGCGCGGAATGCACCACAAGGGATTCGCGCGGGCCGATCAGCCGTGAGCGCATCCCGGCGGGCGTCGTGGGCGATTGCGTGGCGTTCAACCAGTTTCTCGGCATCGGCGTGGCGGCGGGGCCCGACACGCGCTACGGCGAGTGCGCAGGCTCGGCGGCTGTGCGAGTCGGCGGCGCGCCGGTACGGACGGAGCGTGCGGACGCCTCGTGCCCCGCCGGGCGCGCTTCCGGATGGCCGCGCAGGAGGCGCGACCCCGGCACGACCACGATCGAGCGCCGTACGCGGGACCCGATCGGCGCGCCGCCGGCCGCCCGGCAGGCTCGCGCGCGCCCTCGGCGCCGCCCTCGGGGCTGCTCGTATGGCGGAGCGGCCGTTGGGTCTGCTTCGAGCCCGGGCAGATCATCGACGCTCGCCGCTTCCGCCAGTTCGCGGCGGTCTATCACGCCGGTCGCCAGGGCGAGAGCCTGGAAGGCCATCTGATCGGAAGCGTGCGTCCCGACGCGAAGTTCGGCGTCGGCCGACAGTTCTTCGACTTCGGGCGCTTTCTGCCCTACCCGGTCGCGGAGGGCGGGACCTGCGGGTTGCCGGGCGGGCCGGCGGGCGTCGCGCTCAGCCGCGAGACGCTCTTCGCGCGGCGCGACCTCGGGCCCGCGCGGACGATCGTGGCGGGTGTGGCCGGGCCACGGGTTCGACGGCTCGAGCTGGGAGCCGCTCCGGTGCCGCTGTCGCCGCGGCGCGCGTTCATCGCGGTTCGCAGGGGACGACGCGCGGTGCGCGACCTACCGCTGGTCGTCACCTACCGCGACGGAGCGGTGCGCCGCTTCTGAGCTCGCCGCGCCCGCGAGATGGTCGCCGAGCGCGGACCGCACATAGAGCACGCTCCGGCCCACGCGGTGACCGTCCACGAGCCCGGCCGCGCGCAGTACGGTCAGGTGCTGCGAAACGCTGCCGGGCGAGATCTCGAGCCGATGCGAGAGCTCGGTCGTCGAGCGCGGCACGTCCAGCGCGCCAAGCACCGACGCGCGACGGTTGCCGAGGAGCGCCTGCAGCGCCTCCGGAGGAGCGGTCCGATCAGGATCCCAGAGTGCGCCGACGCCGCGCGCCGGATAGATGAGCGTCGGCTGCCAGGGCGGCCTCGTGATCGCGACGAGGAGCGGCCACGCGAACGCGCTCGGAACGAACACGAGCCCGCGGCCGCCGAGCGCGACCGTCTCCTCGAATGGCTTCTCGACTCGCAGCTCACCGTCCGCGAACGCCAGCTCCGGGTGCATGTCGGCGAACAGCCCTCGCGCACCGGCGTCGGCGAGCCTGCGAGCGCGATACAGCACGTCGCCCTCGAGCAGCGAGAGCAGGCGGTCCCAATGCGGCGCGAGGGCTCGCCGCCAGTACTCACGCAGCAGCTCGGCCAGCGCCGCCACCGCGGCGGATGGATCGTCGAGAAACGGTTCCAGCCGTGGCGGGACACCGGTTCGGCGGTACGCCGTGCGGATCTCGGCGCGGACGTGGGCGGGCGGCGTTGACGTGAGCTCCGCCAGCTCGTCCTCGAGCTCGGCGAGTGGCGTCCTCGGCGGGGGATGGATGAAATCGGGCGTGTAGGCACGAGGCGGCGCGAGCGCTCGAAGGAGGTCGAGGTCGAGGTCGGCGAGCTCGTGGCGCATCTCGACGATCCACGGAAGGTGCAGCGCCTGCGCTCCGGGGTCGTCGAGCACGCGGACGCTCCTGTGCAGCTCCACCAGCGGCGAGATCGCGAAGCGCAAGCGAGCGAGATCGCTGCCCTGGAAGCGGAAGACGAGCATTTACCTGAGTCTAAATCTCTGTGGAATCGGGCTGCCGCGGAGGAACGTTTCTGCCATGACCACAAACCCCTGGATCCACCAGCAGATAGCCCTCGAACGCCGGCGCGACGCGCTCGCCACGGCCAATCGGCACCGCCGCGCGGCGGACGTCCGAACGACGCGGTCGCCGGGCGGCGCGCGCCGCGCGGATAGCCGTCGGTCGACGCAGCCCGATGGCTGCCTCGGGCCATGCCGCGCCTGACGCGAGTCGAGTCGTCCGCGGGAGCGACGCCGGTCAACGCCTACCTGGTCGAGGGCGATGATTGCGTCGTCGTGATCGACGGCACGCTCACGGTCTCGGGCGGACGCGCGCTGCGCGAGCGCGTCGCGGCCACCGGCAAGCCGCTCGCCGCCGTGATCCTCACGCATGCCCATCCCGATCACTACGGCGGCGCCGGCGAGGTCGTCGCCGGCTCGGACGCTCCGATCGTGGCGGCGGCCGGTGTCGACGCGGTGATCCGCCGCGACGACGCGCTGAAGGAGGAGATCCTGCGGCCGATGTTCGGCGACGAGTGGCCGCGCGAGCGCGCTTTCCCCACGCAGCTGGTCGACGACGGCGCCGAGCTCCGGTTCGGCGACATCGAGCTCACGGTGGACGAGCTCGGGCCCGGCGAGTCGCATCACGACACCGTTTGGTCCCTCGCCGGTGGCACCAACGTGTTCAGCGGCGACCAGGCCTACAACCACATGCACTCGTACCTCGCCGACGGCCACTGGGAGCAGTGGCTTCGCAACATCGACACGCTGAGCGCGGAGCTTCAGCGGGACACGGTGCTCCACCCCGGGCACGGTGAGCCCGCCGGCGTCGAGCTCCTCGCCTGGCAGCGCGCCTACATCGAGCGCTTCGTCGATGCGGTCGGTTCGGCGGACTGGGAGCACGAGGACCGCGCCAAGGCGGCCATCGCGGCGGCGATGGCCGACTTCCTGCCAACCGAGGAGCTCCGCTTCCTGATGGAGCTGAGCATCGAGCCGGTCGCCGCGGAGCTCGGCGTGCGCTGATCGCGACCGGCGCGGCGCGGTTGTCCATTCGGGCTCGCTCGTCTTAAGGCAGAACCCCGACGCGCGTGCTGCCTGGGCCGCGCCGCCGCTTGCCGGGCGCCGGTTTCCGGCGACGAGGCGCCGGGGACTCCGGACAGGCCCCACTACCCCCCGACCCCAGGAGGATCCTCGTGATTCTGCGCATCGATCGATGGGCTACGGAGCTGCCGCCGCCTGCCGACCCGGACCCGGACGGCGCCGCCGCTGTTCAGGAGCTGATGGGCGGTCGCTTCGGCGAGATGTCCACGTTCATGAACTACACCTTCCAGTCCTTCAACTTCCGCAACAAGCAGGGAGCACGGCCCTTCTACGACCTCGTGGCCAACATCGCCGCCGAGGAGTTCGGCCACATCGAGCTCGTCGCCGCGACGATCAACAGCATGCTCACGGGCTCCTCGCCGACGTCGAACGGCGACGACTCGATCGCAGGAGCCATGAGCGGCGTGAAGGGCGCGCGCAACGCGCAGCAGTTCATCGCCGGCGGCCACGCCGCGCTCCCGCAGGACTCGAACGGCAGGCCGTGGACCGGCGACAACGTCTTCGCGTCCGGCGACCTGATCGAGGACCTGACGCACAACTTCTTCCTCGAGACGGTCGCACGGCAGAACAAGCTGCGCGTCTACGAGATGGTCGAGCACCCCGCCGCGAAGGCGCTGACCGGTTACCTGCTCGTCCGCGGAGGGGTGCACCAGGTCGCGTACGCCCGCGCCATCGAGAGGCTTACCGGCGCCGACCTGACGAAGATGTTCCCCACCCCGCGGATCGCCACCGAGAAGATCCCCGAGTGCGCGCCGCATATCAAGCGCGGTGACCACAAGCGGCTCTACCGGTTCTCGCCGAACGACTACCTGGAGCTCGCCGCGGTGTTCAACGGCCCTCACCCCGAGACCGGTGACGAGCTCGAGGTCGTTGACGGCCCGCCGGAGGGCGCGGCGCCGAACGACCTGCCGCCGCAGCCGAAGGCGTTCGTCCCGGACGCCCATCCGGAGGAGATCGCCGAGATCGCCACGAAGCTGCGCACGGCCGCCGGGCTGCCCAAGGAGCCGAGCGGCGAGGTTGGCGTCCCGGCCACGGCGGGCGGCGGCGTCCTGGGCAAGGTGAAGGACGCGCTGACCTAGCCCCGGGACCGCTGTTGCGGGGGGGCGCCGTCCGGCCCCTCCCGCGACGGGCCGCCCGCCGGGACGCGGCGAATCGCGCCGTGCGCGAAGATGGGTCCCGCAATCGACGAGGGCGGAGATGGCGGAGACCGACAAGCCGGGCTCAGCTGAGCTCAAGGAGCTGATGGGACGGGTGCTCGATTCGGACTCCTCCGAGGCGTTCGGGCGATTCATGGTGCGACAACTCGCGCTCGCCGATCTCGCGCCGCACGCCGACGCCGCGGTCATCGAAGGCATCGAGGAGTCGCCCGACGGTGGGGCGGCCATGGCCGAGGCCCACCTCGACAGCCTGTCGGACGACGAGCGCGAGGACCTCCTCGCACGCGCAAGCCGGGAGACCGCCCGGCGGCTGCATGCGGCGGCGTTCGCGCTGCTCGCCGCCGTCGGCGCGGCGCGCCTGCCGGTGGACGTGTCGCCCGAGATGGTGGCTATCGCGGCGATCACCGAGCTCGGCGACTATGACCCGAGCGCACGCGGCGACACGCTGCCCGGTTAGCCGGGCACGCGTATCGCCGAGACGCCACGCGGCGCCGCGCCTTGACAGTACCCCCGGGGGGTATATAGTGGCCTGCCATGAACGCTCAAGTCACAGTCATGGCAGCGAACCTGACCCCGCGCGCGTCCCGCAGCAGGCGCGCCTTCGTGCGGCACTTCGTCGAGATGGTTCTGGCGATGTTCCTTGGAATGGGCGTGCTCGGGGGTCTCGCCGCGCTCGCCTTCGCCGCGGCGGGAGGCAGCATGAGCGATGCGCCCGGCGCGGTGCGCGTGCTGATCATGGGATTCACCATGACCGTGCCGATGGTCGCCTTGATGAGCTACCGCGGACACGACCGCGCCCGCAACGCCGAGATGGCGGCGTCGATGATCGTCCCCTCGCTGGCCGCCGCCGGGCTTGCGGCCGCGGGCGCGCTGGGCGCCGGCGGCGCGCTGGCCGTCCAGCACGCCGCGATGATCCCCGCCATGCTCGGCGCGATGCTCTGGCGCTACGACCACTACGCCGGCGGCCACTCGCACGCCGGAGTTCCGCCGGAGCGGTGACGCAGGTCGCGAGAGCCCTTCGAGCGGCGAAGCTGCTGGCGGGCGACCAGCGCATTCCCAAGCCCCTCCGCTGGCTGGCCGGGATTGCGCTGCTGCCGATACCCGGCCCCTTCGACGAGGCGGTCCTGCTCGTCCTCGCGCCGCTCCTCTACGTGTTCCACCGAACTCCGATGAAGGAGGCATGGCGGAACGCGGCGCGGCAGGACGCCTCAGTGCAGCGGCTCGAATAGGTTCCCGGTCGTCTCCTCGGCGCGCTCGTTCGAGTAGGCGAGCCGCGGGAACAGCCTGGGGGCGATCGCCTCGAACAGCGGCGGTGCCGCGGACTGGGCGAGCTCTAGCAGCCGCCCGAAACGGCGCTCGGTCACCTCTCGCTTCGGGTCCTCGGCGCACCAGACGATTCGCTTGGCGATGTCCTCCGCTGGTCGCGCCAGCGGCAGACAGCGCACCTTCCGGCGCGTGAAGTTCCCCGCGTGCCGGAACATCGGAGTGTCCACCGCCTGCGGCAGCACGGTCACGACGTGCACATCCTTCAGGCCGCGCAGCTCCTCGCGCAGGCACGCCGAGAAAGCACGCACGGCGTGCTTGCTCGCCACGTATGCGCTCACGTGCGGCGAGCTGACGCGGGCCCAGACGGACGACATGTTGATGAGGACGCCGCTCGCCTGTCGCCTGAAGTGCCGCACCGCCGCCCGGGCGCCGTGAACCTGACCGAGGAAGTTCGTCTCGATCACCCGCCGGAAGGCCTCGGGCGGCGTGTCCTCGACGCGGCCGTAGAGGATCACGCCGGCGTTGTTGACCCAGACGTCGATGCTTCCGAACCGCTCGGCGGCGCGCTCGGCTAGGGCGTCGACCGCCTCGGGATCCGCCACGTCCGTCGGCACGGCCAGCGTCTCGGCGCCGCGGGCGGCGCACGTTTCGGCGACGCGCTCGAGGGCGCTGGGATCGCGTGCCGCGAGGACCAGTCTGGCGCGCCGGTCAGCCATCGCCAGCGCAGTGGCCTCGCCGATGCCGCTCGAGGCGCCCGTTATGACTGCGACAGCGTCTTGGAGCCTCCTTGGCATCTGCGCGTGCCCGTACCCGCCTGAGCGGTCACGAACCCGGTGCGACGCGGCGCGTCCGGGTTGGGCTGCCGGAGACAGCGTCCGGCGCGAGCGCAACGACGGTCGTCGAGCGGCGGCCGCGGCGAATCAGTAGCGGCGGCGCAGCAGGCGCCTCGCCGGCGGCCGGCGGAAGTTGGCCTGCCCGAGCGCCGCGTTCACGCCCACGAGCGCGAGCTCGGCCGCGGCATTCGCGGTGCTGAGCGCGTTCAGCCGACGCTTGAGGCGTGCGGCATCGTCCGGCGTATCGGCAGCCGGCGTGTTGCCGTCGGCGAGCGGGACCGCGCCGTGCGGCGCGCTGCGCGCGAAGCGTATGCCGGTGACCGCGGCCGCGATGCCGGTCACGGCCACGGCCGCCACGGCCGCGTCCTTGCCCTTGGCGAGTGTGCGCTCCCGCGGGGAGAGGCTCTCCGGCCTCGCCTCGTTCGCCCGCGCCCCAGCCCAGCCGGCGAGGATCGCGAGCAGCGACGCCGAGTTGACCCAGCCGTAGCGCCGCCACGCCCGGTTCACGAGCCTGCCGCGCTCGCGCGGATCGGCGACCTCGGTGAGCGCCGGGTGCATCGCAATACGTCCGTAGAGGTTCCCGCCGAGGAGCGCCGCGAGCCCGGCGTCGTGAGCCGCCCTTCCGACGCTGCTGACCGTATCCGACGGAATTCGAACCCGCATCATGCGGGCGCGTTACCCGGGCGCTCGCTCGCTGATACTTCCGCGATGATCCAGAGATGGGATCCGGGCAGTCCGATCGACCTGATCGCTCCCCGCGGGGAGGGACCGGTGGCCGGGCTCGCCAGCAGCGATCTGAACGCGACCCTCCTCACCTGGCCCGCGGGCCACGAGCTCGCAGAGCACACGAACGCCGAACGCGATGTGCTGCTGATCGTGCTCGCGGGCGGTGGCGAGGCCACGGTCGACGGCCATCGCCACGCCCTCGCCGCGGGCGTCGCTCTGCTCGTCGAGCGCGGTCGGTCGCGCTCGTTGCGCGCCGGCGATCAGGGCGTTCGCTACCTGTCGGTCCACACCCGCCGCGATCTCCAGATCGAAAGCCCCGCGACGCGCTGAATCCGTCACGCGGCGCGCGTCCCTGCACGGGCGAAGGCGTCGAGGGCGCGGACAATCTCGCGCGGCTGGCCCTCCGGCAGCGGTGTGCTGCGGACCACGGGAGGGAAGAGAACCCAGACGACGGAGCCGCCGAGGTGCCGGATGACGGGCCGGCCGTCCGGCTCGACAGCGAGGTGCTCGAAATGCACGCGCGCGAGCGCCTCGCCGAGCTCGGCGTTGGCACTCAACATGTCCGCGAGCATCTTCGCGGACTCGTCGTTGCGGCTGCGCGCACGGAACTTGACTCCCTGCATGCGCACCACCCCGCGGCCGCGAGCCGCGAGTCCGCGGGCGGTGGGTGGCAGCACGGGCTCGGCGGTGGCCACCTCGAGTCCCCAGTTGCCTCCGAACACGCGGCCCTCGGGGGTCAGGCGAAGCAGCAGCTCGCGCGCGCCCTGCGGGCCGCCGAGCCTCACCGACGCGGTGGACGCGCGCTCGAGCGGGCGGTAGCCGAGCCGCTCGAACGCCTCGACATCCGAGTCCAGGGCGGCCGCCGCGCGCCGCGCGCTCAGCCTGCGCAAGGGACTACGGCTTGGCCAGCGTGTCCGACCGCGCGTCCTCGGGGATCGCCCGGTCGACCTCGTCGATGTACTCGACCTCCGAGTAGACCTCCCGCAGGGGGATCGGCCGGAACTGCGCCGCGAGGCTCCTCATCGTCGTGAGGTTGTAGAGCAGCGCGACGACCGCGGAGACGCCGAGGAAGATCAGGTAGTCGCGGTAGATGTGGTCGCGGATCGTCGGGTCGGGGAAGATCTTCACCGCCGCCCAGATCAGCAGCCCGGCGCCGAGCAGCTGCGGCAGCGGGAACAACGGCGCCCTGTAGGGCCGCACCGCCCTCGGCTCGCGCAGCCGCAGCGAGATCAGCGCGGCGTGGATCAGGATGTAGGCGGTGGCCCAGCCGAGCACCCCGGCGAGGATCAGCTCGATGAACGTTGCGGACGTGGCCGCGTCGAAGATGTTCATGAAGATCGGGATGGCGGCCATGACCGCGATCCCGACGACGGGCGCGCGCGTGGCGGGCAGCAGGTAGCCGAACGGCTTCGGCGCTTGCTGCGTGTACGACATGCCGTACAGCAGGCGCGGGAGCCCGGCGAGCAGGGCGTTGAGCGTGGACACCGTTGCGGCGATCGAGACGAACGCCATCCACCACTTGCCCGTGTCGCCGAGCATCGCGATCGCCACGTTCATGTGGGTTAGCTGCGTCGGATCGCCGAGCTGGTCGGCCGGGATGTAGCGCGTCGCGCCGATCCCGTACAGCACGAGCGGCACCGAGATCAGCGCGAGACCGATGAACATGCCGAGCGGCAGCTCGCGCTTGGGGTTCTCTAGCTCCTCCGCCAGCGGGCAGGTGTACTCGAGGCCGACGAACGTGAAGACCGCGAGGCCGAGGAGGCCGGTGAGGATCGACCAGTCGAAGTCGATGCTCGGCAGAGCGGGACCGATGGGATCGTTCGAGCCCCAGCCGAAGACGCCGATGATCCCGAAGATGAGGAGCGAGACCGCGACGAGCGCGGTGAGGGCGATCTCCATCGTCGCGAACGGCCGGACCCCGAGCACGTTCAGGGCGGCCACGAGCAGCACGATGATCGTGACCCAGACCTTGGGATCGCCGGCCGCGCCGAGGAAGTCCGTGATGATCACGCCCGGCAGCAGCGCCTCGGCCGCGGTCGGGAAGACGATGATCGCGATGTACCCCATTAGCGCCGTGAGCGAGCCGGCGAACGCTCCCAGGCCGGCACGCACGTACTCGTTCATGGAGCCGGCCTTCGGGATCAGGGTCGCCAGCTCGGCGAAGCTGAGCGCCTGCATGTACATGGCGAGCAGGCCGATGCCGAGGGCGACGAGGAAGATCCAGCTGGCGCTGAACCCCTGGCCGACGCTCAGGAGCACCGTGGCGGCGACGATCAGGCCGAAGACCGTGCTGATCGCCGTGGGTAGACCGACCGCCCTACGCTCGAGCTGGGGTGCCTGCGCGTGCGCTTCCATCGACCTCACCTCTCCTCAGGGCCGCGGGGAGCAGCGGCCGCGGCCGGATACATTACGCAGGCTTCCCGACCGCTGTCAATCGCATGGACCGCGGGCATGCGCCAGCTCGGCGGACCGGCAGCCGGACGCCGCACTTTGGATACATTACGCACGTCAGGTACGCTTCGGCCATGAGAGCGGACGCGGCGGAGCACCGCCAGGTCGATCTCCTCGACCACGATCTGTTCGCCGACCACGAGCCGTGGGAGATATTCGGTCACCTCCAGCGCGAGGCGCCCGTGTACCGGCACCCCGAGCCCGACGGTCCGGGCTTCTGGGCGGTGACCAAGTACAGCGACGTTCTCGCGGTGCTGCGCGACACGAAGACGTTCTCGTCCGAGGTGGGCGGCGCGGCGACGATCGAGGACCTGCCCGAGGACGTGCTCGAGGCAAGGCGGAACTTCCTCGAGTTCGATCCGCCGAAGCACGGGCGCTACCGCCGGCTGATCTCGCGGAACTTCACGCCCGGAGCCGTCGGCGGCTACGAGGAGTGGCTCCGCGGGCTCGTGGCGCACCTGCTCGACCGCGTGGTCTCGCTCGGCGAGTTCGACCTCGTGGAAGAGCTGGCGGCGCCGATCCCTATTCGCGTGCTCGCGCGCGTTCTGGGGCTTCCCGAGGAGCAGCTGCCGCGCCTGATCGAGCTCGGCGACCGCCTGCTCGTGGACACGGATCCGAGCATCGTCGGCGAGCTCGCCTACGCCGGCGAGCGCGACGAGGATCGTTATAAGCCGTTCGGCTCGCCCTGGGCCGACGAGCTCTGCGCGCTCGGCCGAGCCCACTACGCCGAGCGGCGCGACTGTCCGCGCGACGACGTGCTCACGCTGATCGCGAACGCCGAGATCGACGGCGAGCCGCTGTCGGCGAGCGACCTCGACAACATCTTTGCGCTGCTGATCGTCGCGGGCAACGAGACGACCCGGCAGGCGATCGCGCTCGGCACGCTCGCGCTCGCGCATAACCCGGATCAATACGAGCGGCTGCGGGCCGACCGCACGCTCGTCCCCTCGGCGACCGAGGAGCTCCTGCGCTACTCGTCGCCGGTGTGGTTCTTCCGCCGCACGGCCACCGCCGACACGACGATCCGCGGCGTCGAGATCGCGGCGGGGGACAAGGTCGTCGTCTGGTTCGCGGCGGGCAATCGCGACCCCGAGCAGTACTCGGATCCTCACCGGCTCGATGTGAGCCGCAACCCGACCGATCACCTCACCTTCGGCAGGGGCGGGCCGCACATCTGCCTCGGCGCACACCTGGCGCGGCTCGAGCTGCGCGTATACCTCGAGGAGCTGCTCGACCGGGTGGCGCGGGTCGAAGTCACGGCCGAGCCACGGCGCCTGCGCTCCAACTTCACGAACGGCCTGGCGGAGCTGCGGGTGCGCGTCAGCTCGTGAGGGCTTCGGCGCGGGTCACGAGCTCGCAACAGAGGCGGCCGACCTCCGAGGCGTCGTCTGTGTACTGCGAGGGCTTGAAGCAGATCGTCGTGTAACCGGCCGCGAGCTGGGCGGGGATGTCCTCGGCCGCCTCGGCCAGGTCACCGGGCCTGTACGCGTCCGGAAAGCGCGGCCGGATGCCGCCCACAAGCTCTAGCTCGCTCATGTCGCGGCCCGCGGCCGCCATCGCCTCGCGCAGCGGCCGAAGCTCGCCGGACGTCGGCTGGCCGAACGGGTGGAATCCACTGCCGTAGCGCACCAGGCGCCGCACGATCCACGGCGCGACGGCGGTGCCGCCGAACCACATCCGCGGGCCCTCAGGGCGGAACGGCTTCGGCTCGAGGTAGACGTCCGCGAAGCGGTAGTGCTCGCCCTCGAACGCCGCCGGCGTGCCCGCCCAAAGCTCCTGCCAGGCGGCGAGGTGCTCGTCGAGCAGGGCTCCGCGGCGCTGGAAGGGCACGCCGAAAGCGTCGTACTCCTCGCTATGCCAGCTCGCCGTAGGCTGGACCACCAGCCGGCCCTCACAGAGCAGGTCGAGGGTCGCCAGCTGGTGAGCCAGCAGCAGTGGGTGCCGGAGCGGCGCGATGATCGCGGCGCCGATCAGGCGCAGACGGGTGGTGACGGCCGCGATCGCGCTCATCAGCACGATCGAGTCGGGCCATGGCGTAGCCGGATCCTGGTTGCCGGGCGCGGCGTAGTCACGCGGGTTCACCATCCGCCCCGCGGCGCCGGCGCTCGGCCCGAGCACGATGTGCTCGCTCAGCATCACGCCATCGATCCCGGCCTCCTCGGCCTCCCGTGCGATCCGCACGAGCGCGCGCAGGTCGCGGGACGGCGTCATCGTCCAGTTCTCGGAGAGCACGAGCACGAGCCGCGGCGCACGACTCAACGTGCCGCCCACCACGCGTCGAACAGCCGCCAGGCGTGCGCCCGCGCGGCCGCGCCGTGCCGCGCGCCCTGCTCGTCGATCAGCTCGGGCGTTATGCCGGTCGGAAGGCTCGGCGCCATCCGAACCCACTCGCTCATCCGCTCTGGCGTGACCTCGGGGTGGAACTGCACGCCGAGGTGCGGTCCGGCACGGAAAGCCGCTGGCCCAGCGGCCGTGCGCGCGAGCTCGCGGGCCCCGGGCGGTGGCGCGACGACCTCGTAGTGGTACTGCGCCCAGGGCCCTTCGGGAACGGAGTCGTCGTAGCTGTCGATTCGAAGCCAGCCGAGCTCGGGCTCCATCGACGGCTCGACAGCTCCGCCGAGCGCGATCGCGAGCGTCTGCGCTCCGAAGCACAGGCCGAGAACCGGCACCTCCGCAGCCACCGCCCGCCGCATCGCGGCGATCTCGTAAGCGACCCAGTCCGGAGCACCTTGTACGGCGCTGTGAGGCGAGCCGAGCGAGGCGACGAACGGCCGCCCCTCGACCGGCGGCGGTGGCGCCTCCCAGACGCGGTGCTCCTCGTAAGGAATGCCGCGCTCGCGCAACCACTCGCCAAGGCGGTCCGGGGGGCCCGCCGGGCCGTGTAGGAAGATCAGCCCGCTCCTTGACGCCAACTCGTTAGAAGCCTAACGTTTTCGAGCGGCGTGGTTCAAGATACGACGCAGAGCGCGAGCTTCGTTCCGGAGGAGGCCGACGTGCTGGCGCGCGTGGCCGGGATGCCCGTCGACCTCTCGGCGACGGCCGTGGTCGCGAATGCCTGGCGGGCGGCGCAGGAGGTTCGCGCCTATCTCGAGCGGCGGATCCTGCGCCCGGAGGGGCTGTCCTTCGCCGGCTTCTCCGTGCTGTTCAACCTCTGGGTCTGGGGTCCCACGGAAACGCGCGCGCTCGCCGCCTCGATGTCGTGCTCGCGTCCCACCGTGACCACCGTCTCCGGCACGCTCGAGCGGGCCGGCCTGGTCGCGCGGCACGGCGACGAGCGCGACCGCCGGCTCGTCGTGCTCGAGCTCACCTCCGCCGGCCTGCGAACGATCGAGGACCTCTATCCGCGCTTCAACGCAGGCGAGGCCGCGCTGGCCGCGAAGCTGTCGCCCGAGGAGCGCCAGACGCTCGCGGGCCTGCTCCGCCGGCTCGTCGTGACCACTCGGGAGGCCGCCGATGACGGCTGAGATCGAGGGCGTGCAGGTGCCGACCGCGCACTACGTCGACGGCCGGCGCATGGAGTCCCGCGATACGTTCGAAGTCCGGAGCCCGATCGACTGGGAGAACTGGAAGCTCGCCGACGTCGCGCGCGGCGGCCGCGAGGAGGTCGACGCCGCGGTGGCGGCCGCCAGGCGCGCGTTCCCGGGGTGGGCGGCGCTCGGTCCCGGGGGCCGCCACGAAGTGCTCAGCCGCCTGGCGGGCGCGATTGACGCGGCGGTGCCGCGCCTGGCGGCGGTCGAGACCGTCGACAACGGCTCGCTCCTCGAGGCCATGTCGCTGCGGGTGCTCCCGCGCGCGGCCAACAACATCCGCTTCTTCGCCGACTTCGCGGTCGAGCGCCTCGACGAGCCGCAGCGCACGCTACCGGGCGGCGAGCGCAACCGCGTGCGCCATGATCCCGCCGGAGTGGCGGCCGTGTCCACGCCTTGGAACGCGCCGTTCATGCTGGCCACCTGGCGGGTGGGGCCGGCCCTGGCCGCCGGCAGCACAGTCGTCCTGAAGCCGCCCGAGTGGGCGCCGCTCACCTGCTCGCTGCTCGGCGACCTCGCCGACGAGGCCGGCCTGCCGCCCGGGGTCCTGAACGTCGTGCACGGCACGGGCGCCGAGGCCGGGGCGCCGCTCACGGGCCATCCGGACGTGGACCGGGTCGCGTTCACGGGCTCGGCGCAGACGGCGCGCACGGTCTACCGAGATGCGGCCGCGCAGCTCACGCCCGTGTCGTTCGAGCTCGGCGGCAAGTCGCCCTTCCTCGTGTTCGAGGACACCGACCTCGACGCCGCCGCCGCCACCGCCGCCTACCAGTACGACAACTCTGGGCAGGTCTGCCTCGCGGGCACGCGCCTGCTGGTCCAGCGCTCTGTGATGGAACCGTTCATGGAGCGCTTCGAGGCGCGCGTCGGTGAGATCGTGGTGGGCGACCCGCGCCGGTCGGAGACGACGTACGGGCCGCTCATCCACCCGGTGGCGCTCGAGCGGGTCACCGGGTACGTGGCCAGGGCGCGCGAGGCCGGCGCACGGCTCGTGTTCGGCGGCGAGCCGCTCGGCGGCCTCTACTACCCGCCGACGCTGTTCAGCACGCTGCCGGCGGGTGCGGAGATCCTGCAGCGCGAGGTGTTCGGCCCGGTCCTGACGTTGCAGCAGTTCGAGGACGAGTCGGAGGCCGTCGAGCTCGCCAACGGGACGGAGTATGGGCTCGCCGCGACGATCTACACGGGCTCCGAGGAGCGCGCCGAGCGCGTGTCCGCGGCCGTCGCGGCGGGGACCGTCTGGGTCAACTGCTTCTACGTGCGCGACCTCGAGACGCCCTTCGGCGGTGCTCGCGACTCCGGCATCGGGCGCGAGGGCGGACGCCACTCGTTCGACTTCTACTGCGACGTCAAGACGGTCTGCGAACGCACCGAGCTGTTCGGCGCACGCGGCTCGCGCTAGCCGCCAGAGCGCGGATAATGTATGCGGCCTTGGCGCTTCGCGGTTACACAGCTCCGCTGTCGCCGGACGGGCGTGCGGGGATCGTGCCGCCGCCGCCCTGGCACTACTCGGGCGACTTCCTGATCGTCGAGTACCACGCCGACCCGGCGGCCGTGATCGCGCTGCTACCGCCGGAGCTCGAGCCCGCCGACGATCCCGGCGCGGTGGCCGCGATCTTCGCCGACTGGCAGTCGTGCTCGGCAGACCTTCACGAGCTCGGCGACCCGGTCCAAGCGCAGTACCGCGAGTTCTTCATCGTCGTCGGCGCGCGTCACCGCGGCGAGCCCGTAAGTCGCTGCGTCTACATCTGGGTCGACAAGGACTTCGCGATGTACCGCGGTTGGATCCAGGGCTTTCCCAAGAAGCTCGGCGAGGTCCACATGACGCGGCTCTTCCCCGTCGGCAAGGCCACACCGCGGCTCGAGCCGGGTGCCCGCTTCGGCGCCACCTGCACCGCGAACGGGCGGCAGATCGCTCGGGCGCTCGTGACGCTCGAACACGTGAGCGAGACGGGCCCGACGGTGAACGATCCGCCGATGCAGAACACGCGACACTTCCCGGCCGCCGCGGGCACGCGCCCCGACGTGTTCGAGCTCGTGCGCGCGGGCGGGCACGACCGCGACGCGACCGAGGTCTGGGAGGGCAGCGCCGAGCTGCGCCTGTTCGACGACACGATCGAGGATCTCGAGGCGATCGCGCCGCGCGAGATGATGCGCGGCTACCGCTTCTCGTTCGGCTACACGGTCGACGGAGTGGAGGTCGTGGCGCAGCACGAGCGCGAGGGCATGGGGTGAGGCACGTCCGCATCGAGCACGGCGGGCAGGCCCTCGAGGCCGAGCTGCGCGGCGAGCTGGTGCACGCCGCCGGAGGCGAGCTCCCGGTCGCCGACGTGGAGCGCTGGCTGCCGCCCGTCACGCCGACCAAGATCCTCGCGACGCACCTCACCTATCGGTCGCGGGCCGAGGAGTACCGCATGGAGCGCCTCCCGGGGGCGCCGTCGTATTTCATGAAGCCGCCCTCGTCGCTGTCGGGCCATCGCGCGCCGGTGGTGCGGCCGCGCGGTTGCCGCTTCCTCAACTACGAGGGCGAGATCGCGGTGGTGATCGGCCGCCGCTGCCGCGCCGTGGCGCTGGAGGACGCGCTCGACTACGTGCGCGGCTACACGGCCGCGAATGACTGGGGGGTGCACGACTTCCGGCACGCGGACCGCGGCTCGATGCTGCGCGTGAAGGGCCAGGACGGCTTCTGCCCGCTCGGCCCCGCGCTCGTGGACGCCGCGGACGTCGACCCGGACGACCTCACGGTGCGAACCCTCGTGAACGACGAGCTCGTCCAGGAGGGCCACACCGGCACCGACCTCATGTTCTCGTTCGCCTACCAGGTGGCCGACGTGTCGCGGCTCGTGACGCTCGAGCCCGGTGACGTGCTGCTCACCGGCACGCCGGCCAACTCGCGACCTGTCGAGCCGGGTGACGTCGTGGCGGTGGAGGTCGACGGGATCGGGAGGCTCGAGAACGTCGTCGAGCAATCCGAGGACGAGCTTCCTTGCGTGGGCGAGCAGCCCGCGGTGACCGCACAGACCCTGCACGTCGCGCTCGCGATCCCGGAGGACGAGGCGGAGCAGGCCGTGGAGGCCGGTCGATGAGCGGCGGCCAGCTGCAGATCGCGAGCGTGGTCGATCAGGTCTACAGCGGCATCCGCGAGCGAATCCTGAGCGGCGAGCTCGCGCGCGGCGCGCGCGTCCACCAGGAGGACGTGGCGGCGGAGCTGGGCGTGTCGCGCACTCCCGTGCGCGAGGCGCTCCGGCGGCTCGCCGCCGAGGGCCTGATCGAGATGCGAACGAACCGCGGGGCGCGTGTGACCGACCTAGAGCCGGCCGACATGCGCCAGCCCTATGAGGCGCGGCTCGTGGTCGAGCCGGGAGCCGCGCGGCTCGCCGCGCAGCGCCACGCCGACGACGGCCAGGCCCGCATGCGCCGGGCCGTGGCCGCGCAGCGTCAGGTGGTCCCCGACGTGGCGCGGAGCTTCGCCTCGAACCGCGAGTTCCACATAGCGCTCGTGGAGGCGTCCGGAAACGCGTTCCTGCTCCAGTTCGTGGAGCACCTCTGGGTCGCGCGCATCGGCGCGGCGATCTACGAGCGCCAGGCGGAGACGCCCGAGCGAATGCTCGCCGACGCCGACGAGCACGAGCAGATCCTCGAGGCGATCGAGGCGGGCGACGCCCGCGCCGCCGAGTCGCTCACCCGGCGCCACATCGCGGACGCGATGCGGCGGATGCCGGACAGCTAGGTCGCGCGCCTCAGGATTCGAGCCGCACGCCGTTGCGGAGCGTGCCGACGCCGTCGACCGAAACCTCGACCACGTCGCCGTCGCGCAGGTAGCGGGGCGGCTGCCTCGAGTCGCCGACTCCGCCCGGCGTGCCGGTGGCGATCACGTCACCCGGCTCGAGCGTGACGCCCGCGGACAGGTAGGCGACCAGGTCCTCGACCGGGAAGATCAGGTCGCGGGTGCTGGCGTCCTGCATCGACTCGCCGGAGACGATCGTGCGTACGCCGACGTCCGCGAGGTCGATGCCGTCGAGAGAGGCGATGCACGGACCCAGCGGCGCGAACGTGTCGAAGCTCTTGCCCAGCGTGAACTGCCGCAGCGGCGTCTCGAGCTGCGCGCGACGGCCGGAGACGTCGTTGATGGCGGTGATGCCGCCGATCGCGTCGCGCGCGTCGGCGCGGTCGGCGCGGTAGGTCCGGCGCCCGATCACCACCGCGAGCTCGCCCTCGAAATCGGGACGCGTCTCCTCGCGCGGGATCACGATGTCGTCGCCGTGGCCGACCAGCGCCGACGCCCACTTGGCGAACACCACCGGGACGTCGGGCACGTCGAGCTCCGACTCGTCGGCGTGCGAGCGGTAGTTCAGCCCGATAGCGAGGATCTTGGCCGGCATCACCGGCGCCAGCACGCGCACGTCGTCGAGCGCGTACTCGGGTCCGGACGCGGCGGCGATCGCCGCCCAGGCCTCCTCGGTGGGCACGAAACCGCGCGGGCCGGCGGGCCCGGCGTCCCGAATCGCGCCGTTCGAGACGGCGCCCAGTCGCGCCTCGCCGTCGGGGCCTACGAAATGAACCGCTCTCACCCGGTCGCCTCCTGTTCGTCACGCAGCACCTTCATGGCGTTGATCGCACGCGGCACGCCCGCGTAGGGCGCGGTCTGGAGAATCGTCTCCTCGATCTCGGTCCACGTCGCGTCGATCGCCCGCAGCGCGCGAATGTGCGCGCGCACCTGCGGGTCGCTCGAGCCAAGCGTCGTCAGCACGGCGAGGATGATCAACTCGCGCTCGCGAGAGTCGAGGCCCGGCCGCGTGTGCACGTCGCCGAAGGCGAAGTCGACCACCCAGTCGCCCAGCACACCCATGCGTGCGAGGAACTCCTCGCCGCCCGGCTCGTCGCCGAGCTCGGCGAGGCGCGCCAGCCCGCGCTCACGTCGCGTCCCATCGTCAGCCACGGCGCTCTCCTTGACGCTCGTCCAAACGCTCGGATACTTTATACAGACGGCCCGCGGGCGGCCCGGCTGGCCGTCGGCGCGGCGACGCCGATGATCGTATTGCGCCGAATCCATCACGTTTGCCTGCGGGTCGCGGACCTGGACGAGGCGATCCGGCGCTGGTCTGTCGAGTTCGGGCTCACCGAGCGCGAGCGCCGCGCGTCGCGCGCCTATCTCGCGTGCTCGTACGAGCCGTACTCGCTGGAACTGGTCGAGGGCGACGAGGCCGGCGCCGACCACACCGGCTTCGAGCTCGCTCGCGGCATGACGCTCGACGACGCGGCGCGCCACCTCGATGCGCTCGGCGTGCCCTACCGGCGCGACGACTGGGCGCTTCATCTGGAGGATCCCGACGGGCACGGCGTGGAGCTCCTGACGTGGCGCCCACCCGACGAGCCCTGGCCGGATGTGGCGCGCGCGTCGCGAACGCTCCCCGGCTTTCACCCGCGCCGACTCGGACACGTCAACACGCTGACGGGCGACCTGCCCGAGATGCGCGACTTCTACTGCGACGTGCTCGGGATGCGCGTGAGTGACCGGCTCGGCGACCTGGGCGTCTGGCTGCGGCTCGGCGCCGACCACCACACGGTCGCGCTCGTCGGCAAGGGGCACGCCCACTTCCACCACCTCGCCTTCGAGGTGGTCGACTGGGGCGAGCTGCGCGTGGCGTTCGATCACCTGGCGCAGCACGGCCGCTGGCTCGCTTGGGGCCCGGTGCGCCACGGGCTGGGACAGAACCTGTGCGGCTACGTCCGCATCCCGGAGGAGGAGTGTTTCGTGGAGTTGTACTGCGACATGGAGCAGCTCGGGCCGGATCACGAGCCGCGCGACTGGCCCGACGACGTCCACTCCTCGAACGTCTGGGGGATCCTGCCGCCGCGCTCGTACTTCCGCTTCGACGCCGCGGCTGTCGAGGCGGAGCGCCAGGGGCTCGAGGCGCTCGGGCGGCCGCTGCCCGCGGGCGGCGACTGATGGCCTCCGTCGGCGTCCAGCAGGGCGCCCGCACGGGCGAGCAGTTCCTCGCCGGGCTGGGCCAGGGCGGTCGCGAGATCTGGCTCCGCGGCGAGAAGATCACGCACCCGCTCGACCACCCCGAGTTGCGCGAGGCGGCGCTCTCGCTTGCACGCGTATTCGACCTCCAGCACGAGCACGCCGATGAGATGCTCGCGCCCTCGCCCGACGAGCCCGGCCGCATGGTGAACGTGACCCACTTGGTCCCGCGCGCGCGCGAGGATCTCGAGCGCCGGCGGCGCGCCTTCGAGCTGGTCGCCGCGCTCTCGGGCGGCACGATGGGACGCACGCCCGACTACCTCAACGTGACGTTCGCCTGCTTCGCGGGGCGCTCGGACGTGTGGGCGCGGCGCGGCAACGAGCAGCTGGCCGAGAACCTCGTGGCTTACCAGGCGCTCATGCGCGACCGCGACCTATCGACCACGCACGCCCTCATGAACCCGCAGGTGGACCGCACCAAGCCGGAGGCGGAGCAGGCCATGGGGCAGGTGGCGCTGCACAAGGTCGGCGAGACCGACGACTCCATCGTGGTCCGCGGGGCGCGCATGCTGGCCACGCTGGCGCCGTTCGCCGACGAGCTCCTGATCTACCCGGGCTCCGACATCCGCCCGCAGGACGGCCGCTACGCGCTCAGCTTCGCGATCCCGATCGCCACGCCCGGTCTGCGCTTCATCTGCCGCGACAGCTACTCGAAGCAGCGCGACCCGTACGACTACCCGCTCTCGTCGCGCTTCGACGAGATGGACGCGGTCGTGATCTTCGACGACGTGGAGGTGCCGAAGGAGCGCGTCTTCCTCGACGGGGACACGGTTGGCTATAGCGAGGTGATAAGCGACACCGGCTGGCGCGGCCACATCATGCATCAGGCGTTCACGCGCGCGTATGTGAAGCTGTCGTTCGCGCTCGGGATTGGGCACCTGATCGCGAACACCACCGGCGTCGTCCGCTTCGACCACGTGCAGGAGAAGCTCGGACAGATGTGGGCGATGAGCGAGCTGGCACGCTCGGCGATCGTGGCGGCCGAGGCGGGCGCGAGCGTCGACGACGGCGGCGTCTTCTACCCCGACGACCGGCCGTTCATCGCGCTCCGCGGGGAGATGCCGAAGTGGCTCCCGAGATGCAACGAGCTGCTGCAGCTGATCGGCGGGGGCGGCTTCATGGCCACGCCGTCGAAGGCCGACTTGGACGGGCCGCTGCGTGACCAGATCGACACCTACTTCCAGGCCGCCGGCGCCGGCGCCGAGCGCCGCATTCGGCTTTTCCGGCTCGCCTGGGACTACCTCGGCTCGGAGCTCGGCGGGCGAGGTGAGCTCTACGAGCGCTTCTACCTCTCCGACTCCTGGCGAATGACGGCGCTGGCGTACACGATCGCCGACAAGTCCTTCCCCGAGTCGCTCGTCGAGCAGTTCCTCTCGGAGTGAGCTCGCGACCCGGCGCGCTCATCACGGGCGGCGGCTCCGGCATCGGGGCGGCCACCGCTCGCCGGATGGCGGCGGCGGGATACGCGGTCTGCGTGAGCGGTCGGCGGCGCGAGCCGCTCGAGGCGGTGGTGGCCGAGACCGAGGGCCTGGCCGTCGCGGCGGACACCTCGAGCGAGGACGACGCCCGGCGAGCGGTCGAGCTGGCCGCGGAGCGCTTCGGCGGACTCCATGCGCTCGTCTGCTGCGCCGGCGTCGGCGCATCCGGCACCGTCGGCACGCAGACTCCGGAGCGCTGGAACATGGTGCTCGGCACGAACCTCACCGGCGCGTTCCTCACCTGCAACGCCGCGCTGCCGCACCTCGTCGAGTCGCGCGGGTCGGTGGTCACGGTTGCCTCGGCCGCCGGGCTGCGGGCGGGGCCGGCGTCGGCCGCCTACGGGGCCTCGAAGGCCGGGCTGATCATGCTGACGCAGTCGATCGCGCTCGACTACGGACCGCGCGGCGTGCGCGCGAACTGCGTCTGCCCGGGATGGATCCGCACGGCCATGGCCGATGCGGAGATGGACGAGCTCGCGGAGCGCGTGGGAACGGACCGGGAGGGCGCGTACGCGCTGGCGAACCGCGAGGTGCCGGCTCGGCGCGCGGGGACGCCCGAGGAGGCCGCGGAGGCGATCGCGTGGCTGCTTTCGCCGGCCGCGTCGTTCGTAAACGGTGCCGTCCTGCCCGTCGACGGCGGCGGCGCGATTGTCGACGTCGCGAGCATGGTCTTCGGGCGCGAGATCGAGAGAGGAGAACCGGACGATGGCTGAACAGCTGATCTCGGAGCTGGGCGTGAGCGCGGTGCGCGTCCAGTACGCGGACCTGCATGGCATCTGCCGTGGCAAGGAGATCCCGAGCGCGGTCTTCGCCGAGGTCGCCGAGGACGGGATCTCGTTCGTCGAGGCGATCATGACCGTCGACCTGCGCCACAACGTGGTCGCCGGGTTCGAGAAGGGCTTCCCGGATCTTCACGCCCGCCCTGACCTCGGCACGCTGGTGCGGCTGCCGTGGCGGCCGGAGGTGGCCACCTGCATCGCCGACCTCGAGGACCCGGCGACACACGAGCCGCACCCGCTCGACCCCCGCGGGGCGCTCAAGCGCGTTCTCGCGGGATACGCCGAGCTTGGCCTCTCACCGGTCGTCGGGCCGGAGCTCGAGTTCTACCTCTGTGAGCCCGATCCCGACTCCCCGTCCGGCTTCCGCCCGTACGCCTCGCAGGACAGCCCCGTGTACACCGTGGGAGACCAGGCCGACCCAAAGGGCGTGCTCTCGCGGATGATGAGCGCGGCCTGCGACCTCGGCCTCGGCGCGATCGCAGCCGCACACGAGTACGGCCGCAGCCAATTCGAGATCAACCTGCGTCACACCACCGCGCTCGACTCCGCCGACAGGGCGTTCAGGTTCAAAGACCTGGTGAAGGAGCTGGCCGCCCAAGAGGGCCTGCGTGCGACGTTCATGGGCAAGCCGTGGAACGACGACGAGGGGTCGGGCTTCCACCTTCACGTGTCGTTTGCCGGCGATGACGGCGCCAACACCTGTGCCGACCCGTCCGACTCCGAGGGGCTCGCGGCGGTCAGCCGCCATTTCATCGCTGGAGTGCTCGAGCACGCGCCGGCGATGATGGTCGTGTTCAACCCGACGGTGAACTCGTACAGGCGCCTCAACACGGAGGCGCTCGTGCCCACGCGGATCAACTGGGGCCACGACAACCGCTTCAGCCTCGTACGCGTCCCGCAGGAGCGCGGCGCCGCGACTCGTATAGAGGTCCGTCTCGGCGACGGGACCGCGAACCCCTACCTCGCGTACACCGTCGCGCTCGCGGCGGGGCTCGACGGCATCAGGAGAGAGCTCGACCCGCCCGCGCCGCTTGAGGGCCTCATCTACGAGCTGCCCGAGGAGCAGCAGGGGACGCCGCTCCCCACGAGCTTCGCCGACGCGCTCGCGGCGCTCGCCGCCGACGAGGTCATCTCGCAGGCGCTCGGGCCCGACCTCGTCGAGACGTTCAAGACGATCAAGGGGGCGGAGCTCGATCGCTTCCGCGCCTGGGTCACGGACTGGGAATTCGCCGAGTACTCGCCGCGGCTGTGATGGCGGATCGGACACGTCTCTGAGGTACCGTCCGACGCGTTCCGCGCGTGCGTGGGCGAGTTCGCGACGGGAGAAGCTCGGACGGGTTCATCGTCGTGCGCAGGGCGGCCGGCACCGCTCGTCGCCGCGCTCAGCGTCCGCCGCACGCGCGCGGGGTAGGAGCGACCTGCTCGCGAGCGGGCCCCGGCTGCGGCGAGATCTTGCAGAACGCGTACCGCCCGGTTTCGAAGTCGACGAGCGCGCGGAAGGGATGGCCGATCAGTCCGCCGATGCTCTCCTCCGTCCTGCCGAACTCCGCCGTGACCGCCACGCATGAGTAGCGCCCTTGCCGCCGGCTGAGCTGCCTCTCCGCGCCGAACCGATCGACGCTGCGCGGAAAGGGCTCGCACTCCACGCGCAGGATCGGGCCCTGCAGCCGACCCGCGTGCGCGCGACGTCGGGCATCGGCGAGGATCGCCCTTCCGAGCTCGTCCATCACGGCGGCGCGCCCGGCCAGCCGCTCCGCGGCTGCGGCGCCCGCCGGCGCGACGGCGGCGGAACGGCGAAAGCGGGGCCGCTGCTCGGCCCTCAGCCGCCGGATTCGCTGTTCGCGTGCCCGCGCCTCGTGCGCGCGTTCGGCCTCGGCGTCGCGGCGCTTCGTCTCGCGAATGTCCGCCGCGAGCGGGATCGCGACCGCGGCGGCGCCGAGGAGCAACACGGCGAGCACGACCTTCGTCATCCGGCCGGTCCGGCGCCACAACCAGCGCGGCAGCTCCACCAGCGAGGGGAACGGCTCGTAGCGGTCTGGCGCCGGCGCGGGAGCCATCGGAACGGGCGAGTATCCGCGTCGCCCGGCGTAAGCACAAGCACCCATGCGTTGAGGCAGGCGTAAGCTGCGCTTAAGAGGTGTTGGATCTGCGAAAGCTGCGGCTGCTGAGCGAGCTGGCCCGGCGTGACACGATCGCCGAGGTGGCCCGGACGGTCGGCTACAGCTCGTCCGCCGTCTCGCAGTCGCTCTCACAGCTCGAGGCCGAGGTGGGCGTTCAGCTGCTCGAGCGCGACGGTCGGCGCGTGAGGCTCACGCCCGCCGCGCGTTCGCTCGTCGGACGCGTGGATCGGGTGCTCGCGGAGCTCGACGCGGCCGAGGTCGAGCTGGCCTCCGAGCAGCAGACGGTCCGCGGCGAGGTGGTGATCGGCTCGTTTCCGAGCGCCGCGGCCGGGCTGGTCGTCCCGGCGCTCGCCGATCTCACGCACCGCCACCCTGACGTCGCCTGCAGCGTCCGCGAGCACGAGCCGGCGGACGGCATCGCTCTGCTGCGCTCGGGCGTGCTCGACGTGCTGGTGTCGGAGAGCTATCGCGGGCTCGCACCGCGGTCGACGGGTGGCCTCGTCTCGCAGCTGCTGCTGGAGGAGCCGCTGCGACTGCTGCTGCCGGCCGCGCATGCGCGCCCGCGGCGCTCCGTCCGGCTGAGCGATCTGCGCGAGGCGGCCTGGATCAGCGGCCTGGCCGCGACGCCGTTCGCGACCGCCGTCGAGCGCGCGTGCCGCTTGGCCGGGTTCACACCGCGTATCGCGCATCGGGCGGACGACGCCGTCCTCATCCACGCGCTCGTCGCCGCGGGTGCCGGGGTCGCGCTGCTGCCGGCGCTCGCGTGCCGGGAGGTCGATGCGGTGCGGATCGCGAGCGTCAGCCCCGACCCGCCGCGCCGCCGGATCAGTGCGCTGGTCCGCCGCGGCGCCGACAGACGGCCGAGCGTGGCCGCGACGCTGGGCGCGCTCGAGCGCCAGGCCGCGAGGCTCACGGGCGCATAGCCCCCGCGCCCGTGCACCCACCAACACGCGGCACCCGACACCGATTTTTCGGCACATAGGCGGAAAACATTGGTCTAGCTGCGCCGCGAAACGCGGTTAAGGTTGGTTCACCGCCTTACGAGGCGGCTCAGCGGACTCGCACATGCGCCGACGACAGAAAGTGCCCACGGTTGACCGCCGAATCGCGAAGGCGCTCTCGCATCCGCTTCGCTCGCACCTGCTCGGCATCCTCAACGAGCGCGTCGCGAGCCCGAGCGAGATGGCCGAGGAGCTTGGCGAATCGCTTCAGGTGGTGAGCTACCACTGCCGCACGCTGCTCGACCTCGAGTGCATCGAGCTGGTTCGGACGGAGCCCCGGCGCGGAGCGCTCGAGCACTTCTACCGCGCCGTGGTGCGGCCGTACTTCAGCGACGACGACTGGAAGCGGCTGCCCGCGTCGGCCCGCCAGGCGATCTCTGACGTCGCTCTTCAGATGGTCTGGGAGGACGTGTCCGACGCGCTCGAGGCGGGCACGTTCGACAGCCGCGACGATCGCTGTCTCGTCCGCAGCCCGATGGTGCTCGACGACGAGGGCTGGCGAGAGCTGAATGAGCTCGTCGGGGAGCTCGTGGAGAGGGCGACGGAGATCGAGGCCGCGAGCACCGAGCGCATCGCGAACGGAGGCGAGCCCGGGTTCCCCACCAAGCTCGTGATGATGCACTTCGAGTCGGCCGGCGCCGACTGGCCGAAGAAGCGCGGGGCGCCGGGCGGCCGCTCCAATCGGGCGTCGTAGCCCCGCCCAGCCTGAGAGACTGCGCCGGGTGACTCGCGAGCTCCTCAGCGCGGAGGACGCACGCGTTCTGGCGCTCGAGTCGGGGACCGTGCGCGGCCACACCTGCAAGGTGATGGTGATCGCCGGCCGTCGCAGCGCCGAGGAGGTGAGGGCACATCTGGCGGAGCGGCTGGACCCGCTGCCGCGGCTTCGCCAGCGCCTCGAGCTCCGAGCCGACCCGCCCGCGTGGGTCGACGACCCGGGCTTCGCCCTCGACCGCCACGTGGTGGAGCGCGAGGTGGTCGACGAAGCCGGGCTGCGCCGGATGGTGGCCGCGGCGATGGAGACTCCGCTCGACCGTGACCATCCACTCTGGGCGATGGACGTGGTCCCGTCGCTCGAGGGCGGACGTACGGCAATCGTCTGGCGGATCCATCACGCGCTCGCCGACGGCACGACCGCGATCCGCATGGCGCGGAGGCTGCTGCTCGATCCTGCCGGCGAGGCGCCGCCGCCTGCACGGCCCGCGCCGGCACGGTCAGGCGCAGTGCCCTCCGGCCTCGCGTCGACGCTGCGAGGCGCAGCACGCGCGCCGCGCGTCCTCGGCCGCGAGCTCGGCGTACGCGCGGGCCGCACGCCGCTCGACCGCCCCGCCGGCCCTCACCGCGAGGTCGCGTTCGTGGACGCGCCGCTCGACGAGCTGCGCCGGGTCGCGCACGAGGCTCCGGTGCGGGCGACGATCAACGACGTGGCCCTTGCCGCGGTCGGCGCCGGCCTCCGCGCATGGCTCGTGGAGATCGGCTCCCCGGCGGAGCGGCTGCGCGTCAAGGTGCCCGTGAGCCTCCATCGGGCGGACGAGCCCGACGCCGCCAACCGCGACTCGTTCATGCTCGTCGACCTGCCGCTCGAGCACGAGGATCCGCTCGAGCGGCTCGCGGCCGTGACCGCGGAGACCAGGGAGCGCAAGCTGAGCCACGACGCCGAGACGATCGAGGCGTTCTTCAAAGACCTCTCGCACCTGTCGCGCTCGCTGCGCCGCCACGCCGAGCACTGGGCGATGAGCCCGCGCATCTTCACGCTGAACGTCTCGAACGTCCCGGGGCCGGCGGGCCCGCAACAGGTGCTCGGCGCCCCGCTGCTCGAGCTCCACACGCTGGCAGAGATCGCGCACCGGCACGCGCTGCGAGTGGCGATCATCTCGGCCGCCGGCCGCATCTCCTTCGGCCTCTGCGCGGACGCCGACGCCATCGAGGGCCTCGACCTGATCGCCGACGGCATCGCCCGCGAGATCGAAGCGCTCGGGTCGGCGGTCGATTAGAGCTGCTCGCGAACGCCGGCCTCGCGCTCGATCCGCTCGAGTTGCTCCTCGAGCCGGACTCGGACCGCTTCGCGCCCGGCGCCCCGCCGGCCGAGCGGAAGGATGGTCGCGCGGCGAGCATCCTCGAGCGCCATCGCCAGCGCCACGTAGAGCGCGAGGCCGCAGAGCACGAGCCCCACGATCCCCGCGACGTCCTCCCAGCCCTCGCGTGCCGTGAGCTGGTAGAGACCCGTGGTCGCGAAGCGCGCCGCGGTCGTCGCCAGCACCGCGGCCGGCGCGAGCTTGCCTGTCGTCGAGGCCGCGGCGGGCACGAGCATCGCCGCGCCGGCGAGCAGCAGGAACAGCCCGAGCGCGTCGCTCGTCGACCCGGGTGCGGCCGTGAGCGTGACGAGCCCGACCGCGAGCCAGGTGCCCGCCAGCAGGCCCATGCCGGTACCGGCGACCACGTCGCGCGCCAGGTAGCCGAAGATCGACGCGACCAGCTGAAGCGGAAACACGAAGGCGATCAGGATCAGCGCCACGTCCTGGCCGTCGCTCGGCTCGATCCAGGCGAGCTGGAGGCCGCTCACCAGCAGCGTCGCACCCGCGAGCGCCAGGAAGCCGAGCGGCAGCGGGTTGCCGAGCGGGCGCAGCACGATACGGGCGCGGTCGACCTCGTCCATTGCGTGGGCCGTACCCGGAGTTGTCGCCGCCGCACCGGGTACGCCGATGGCATGAGCATCGTCGAATCGGCACGGGGCGTCCTCTGGGCGCGTCGTCGCCAGCCCGAGGACGTCATGTTCCTGTGCGCGCTCGCGCATGAGCGCTTCCCACCCGAGGAGCTGCTCGGGCAGGCGGTTGAGGCCGAGCGCGCCGGCTTCGACGGAGTGTGCTGCTCCGACCACCTGGCGCCCTGGTGGGAGGACGGCGATCCCGCGCCGGCCGAATCGGGCAATGCATGGGTTTGGCTGGGTGCCGCGGGCCAGGCCACGAGCACGGTCTCGATCGGCCCCGCGGTCACGGCGATCGTGCACCGCTACAACCCGGTCGTGGTCGCACAGCAGGTCGCCACCCTCGAGCGGCTTTGCCCCGGTCGCGCGTTCCTCGGCGTCGGGTCCGGGGAGGCGATGAACGAGGTGCCCGCCGGCTTCGAGTGGCCGTCGGTCGGCGAGCAGCTCGAGCGCACGGAGGAGGCGCTGTCGATCATCACCCGGCTGCTCGACGGCGAGACGGTCACGCACGCGGGCAGGCACTTCCGGACCCGCGACGCGAGGCTCTACACGCTTCCGGAGCGCAGGCCACCGGTCTACCTGTCCGCGTTCGGCGAGCAGGCCGCTGAGATTGCCGGCCGCCACGCCGACGGCGTCTGGTCGCTTGCCGACCCGCGCGTCGTGCCCGGCGTGATCGCGGCGTACCGCCGCTCCTGCGAGAAGGCCGGCCGCGAGCCTGGCGAGATCATCCTTCAGGCGCCTGTCTCCTGGGCGGCGGAGGATGACGAGGCGCTCGCGTCGGCCAGGGAGTGGAAGGCGACGCTCGTGGACGAGCACTACACCGAGCCGATCCACGATCCAGCCGAGATTCAGCGGAACGGGCGCGAGATTTCCGACGCGGCCTTCAAGGCGTCGGCCATCATCAGCTCCGATCCCGACTCGCACGTACGCAAGATCAAGGTGATTCAGGCGATGGGTGCGACCGCCATCGTCCTGATGAACGTCTCCGCCGCCGACCGCCGCGGAGCGCTGCGCGTCTACGGCGAGCGGGTGCTTCCGCAGCTGCGCGGCTAGCCGGTGTCGGCGTCGCCGACCGAGAGCATGCCCCTCATAGGCCTGCACTGCTCGCACGAGCAGATTGCGCCGAGCCGCCTGCTCGCCCACGTCCGCGAGGCAGAGGCCGCCGGCTTCCAGGCGGCGATGTCGTCCGACCACTTCTCACCGTGGAGTGAACGTCAGGGCGAGTCCGGCTTCGCCTGGGCGTTCCTCGGAGCCGCGCTCGAGGCCACCGGGCTGCCGTTCGGCGTCGTGAACGCGCCCGGCCAGCGCTACCACCCGGCGGTCATCGCGCAGGCCGCGGCGACGCTGTACGAGCTGTTTCCCGGGCGGCTCTGGCTCGCGCTCGGCACCGGCGAGGCGTCGAACGAGCACATCACCGGCGAGCCATGGCCGTCGAAGGCGAGGCGGAACGCCCGCCTGCGCGAGTGCGTCGATGTCATGCGCGCTCTGTTCGCCGGCGACGTCGTCGATCACCATGGGCTCGTGACCGTCGACCGTGCACGCCTCTGGACGCTTCCACCCGGCGCGCCGAGCCTGGTCGGCGCCGCGGTTACTCCGGAGACGGCGCGCTGGTGCGGCGAGTGGGCGGACGGCCTCGTGACGATCAACCAGCCGCGCAAGAAGCTCGAGCGCGTGATCGACGCCTTCCGCGAGGGCGGCGGTGAGGGACGGCCGGTCCACCTGCAGGTTCATCTGAGCTGGGCCCCCAGCGACGAGGAGGCGCTGCGGATCGCTCACGACCAGTGGCGCACGAACGTCTTCACGCCGCCGCTCTGCTGGGATCTGGAGACCGTTGAGCAGTTCGACCTCGCCGCGGCGCACGTGCGTCCCGAGGACGTCCGCGAGTCGGTGCTCGTCTCGGGCGACCTCGCGCGCCACGCCGCCTGGCTCGCTGAGCTGGCGGCGCTCGGCTTCGGAGAGATCCACCTGCACCACGTGGGCAAGGAGCTGTCCGGCTTCATCGACGCGTTCGGCCAGCACGTCCTGCCGGAGCTCGGGCGATGAGCCGCAAGGCCGCGAGCGACGTCTGGTGGAAGAACGTCGTCGTGTACTGCCTCGACGTCGAGACGTTCTTCGACGCCGACGGCGACGGCTGTGGCGACCTCCAGGGCCTGTGCGAGCGCATCGATTACCTGTCCGGGCTCGGCATCGGCTGCCTCTGGCTGATGCCGTTCATGCCGTCCTGCCAGCGCGACGACGGCTACGACATAACCGACTTCTACGGCGTCGATCCCCGGCTCGGCACGCATGGGGACCTGCTCGAGGTCGTGCGCACCGCGCGCGAGGGCGGCATGCGGGTGATCGCCGACCTCGTCGTGAACCACAGCTCGGACCAGCACCCGTGGTTCAAGGACGCGCGACGGGGGCGGCAGTCGAGGTACCACGACTTCTACGTCTGGCGGGACGAGAAGCCCGAGGAGCGGCCGGGCGACGTCGTCTTCCCCGACCAGGAGAACTCCAACTGGGCGTTCGACAAGGAGGCGGGGCGGTGGTACATGCACCGCTTCTACTCGCATCAACCGGACCTGAACGTGGCGAATCCCGAGGTCCGTGACGAGATCACCCAGATCGCCGGCTTCTGGCTCGAACAGGGGCTGAGCGGCTTTCGAGTCGACGCGGTGCCGTTCCTGATCGAGCCGACCGGTGCACCGGAAGACGCGCGGCAGGACCCGCACGAGCTGCTGCGCGACCTGCGCCGCTTCATCGGGCGGCGCGACGGCGCGGCGGTCCTGCTCGGCGAGGTGAACCTGCCCCCGGCGGACCAGCGCAAGTTCTTCGGCGACGAGGACGGCGACGAGCTCCAGCTCGTCTTCTCGTTCAACGTCAACCAGGCGATGTTCCTGGCGCTGGCGCGTCAGGACGCGGCGCCGCTGGCGAGCGCGCTGAACGCGCTGCCGCCGATCCCGGAGGACTGCCAGTGGGCGAACTTCGTCCGCAACCACGATGAGCTGACGCTCGACAAGCTGAGCGAGCACGAGCGCCAGGAGGTCTTCGCCGCGTTCGGGCCCGAGGAGGAGCTCCAGCTGTACGGCCGCGGCCTGCGCCGCCGGCTGCCGACGATGCTGGACGGCGATCAGCGTCGGATCCGGCTGGTGTACTCGCTCGCGTTCTCGCTGCCCGGGACGCCCGTGCTCTTCTACGGCGAGGAGATCGGCATGGCCGAGAACCTCGAGATCGCGGGGCGCTATAGCGTGCGCGCGCCGATGCAGTGGTCCGCCGAGCCGCAGGCCGGGTTCACGACCGCGCGCGAGACCTGTCGCCCGATCGTCGAGGACGGCCGCTTCGGCTTCCCCGAGGTGAACGTCGCGCGCCAGCGTCGCGACACCGACGGCTTCGTGAACTGGATGGAGCGGCTGATCCGTCGCCGCCGCGAGTGCCCGGAGCTCGGCTGGGGGAGCTGGGAGCTGCTCGACGCCGGCGATCCGGCGGTGTTCGCCCAGAGGAGCGACTGGGAGGGCTCCACCGTGGTGGCGGTGCACAACCTGGCGGGGCGCGACGCGCAGGCCAGCTTGGACGTGGGCGGCGAGGGCACGCTGGTCGACCTGTTCAAGGACGAGGACCGCGACCTCGAGGGTGGAGCGGCGAGCATCAAGCTCGGCCCGTACGGCCACCGCTGGTTCCGCGTGCGCCGCCCGGGCCAGCGGCTGCCGCCCTAGGCGAACTACTCGTACGCCAACGCTTCGATCACCTTCAGCCGGGCGGCCCGCCGCGCCGGCAGGATCGCCGCGACGACGCCGAGGACCACGGCGGCCACTGCGACGGCGACGACGATGGGACCGGGGAAGTGGAAGCTCATCCCGGGGAAGACCTCGTCGACACCGCGAAGCCACGTGAAGCCGATCAAGGTCCCCATCGCGACGCCGACCACGGAGCCGGCGATCGTGATCATCAGGCTCTCGTCGAGCATCGTCGAGCGGACCTGCCAGCGCGAGGCTCCCAGAGCACGCAGCACACCGATCTCGCGCGTGCGCTCGATGACCGACATGGCGAGCGTATTGATCACCCCGAGCAGGCTCACGATGATCGCGATGATCACGATCGCGTTGAACATGTTGAAGGTGCGGTTGATCTCGCTCGTGACTTCCTCTTTGGCGTCCGCCGCGGATTGCATCTCGAGGTTGGGGTACTGGCGGTCGAGCAGCGCGCCGATCTTGCTCTCGAGCGCCGGGCGGGCGTCCGCGCCGGTGGCCTCGACGGCGAGCTCGGCCGGCTGGTAGTCGCCGTAGATCTGCCTCATGCTGGCGAGCGACAGGCGCATCTCCATGCCGCCCATAGCGCCGACCGCGTCGAGGATCCCCACGACCTGGGCGTGCCGGCGCCCGGCCGGGCCGACGAGCTTCAGCGTGTCGCCCCGCTCGAGCTCCGCCTTGCGTGCGTAGCCGCGCCCGATCAGCACGCCGCCGCGCGCCAGGCCGTCGTAGGCCGCTGACTGGCTGACGCCCTGAAACTCGGTGCCGTCGACCTGCGGCTGCTTGGCCGGGTCGAGGCCGATCGCGATTCCCTGCTCGGCGCCGCTCTTCACGGCGGGCAGGTCCATCGGCATCGCGCGGATCGGTGCGACGGTGCGCGCCTCCGGCATCGCCTCGATCGCCGCCTGCAGGGAGCGCGGCACGCCCGGTCCGCCGCCCTGCTCGAGAGTGAATCCCTGCGCCTGCACGGTGAAGTCCCGCGCAAAGGCCCTGTCGACCTGGTCCTCGAGCGTGCCGACGAAGCTCGCCGACATGGAGCTGTTCACGACGACGACGGAGAGGCCGATCGTGAGCGCCACCGCGGTGGCCGCGGTCCGCAGCGGGTTCGACAGCAGCGAGTCGGCCGCGAGCCGGCCACCGGTTGGAAGCACCCGCCGGATCGGCGCCGCGAGCCAGCGGACGACCGGCAGGATTATGAAGGGAGCCGCTATCGCCATGCCGGCGAACATCGCCATCGTCATCGCGATCCCGCCGTAGGCCGCGAGGCCGCCGGTCTCGCTGGCGCCGCCGAACCAGAACGATCCACCGAGCCAGAGTCCGGGGACGAACAGGACGAGGGCGACGACCAGCCGCCGCTTCGCCACCTTGCGTTGTATCTGCGCGCCGCCGACGACCGCGCGGATCGGCGAGACCCGGCCCGCGCGGTGAGCGGGCCAGAAGGCGCCAAGCAGGGTCACGACGATGCCGATGAAGGCGGCGGTGATCGCGGCGCTCGCGCTGATGTCGAGCGTGCCGACGGGCACGTCCATGCTGCGCATCAGCGAGATCAGCCCGGATGCGAGCCCGAGGCCGAGCGCCAGGCCCAGCACGGTGCCGACGATGCCGATCGCGAGCGCCTCGGTGAGCACCGAGATCGTGGCCATGCGCCGCGACGCGCCGAGCGTGCGCAGCATGCCGAGCTCACGCATCCGCTGGAGCACCGTCATGTTGAAGCTGTTCAGGATGAGGAAGCCGCCGACGAACAGCGCTACCCCTGAGAAGAAGTAGAGGACGATGTTCAGTCCGGCGAGCTGCTCGCTCACCTGGTCCGAGAACTCTCCGGGCGTTTGCACGGTGGCGCCGCTGCCGGCGGCTTGCTCCACCCGCCTCTTCAGCGCGTCGACCTTGCCCCGGTCCACGGCCGCGATCGATATCTGCATCCAGCCGTGCGGCTGGTCGAAGACCCGCCGGGCAGCGTCCAGCGGCATCGCGGCGTAGCCGAGGCCGCCGACGTTCAGGCTGCTCGTGAGCTTGAAGATGCCGATGATCGGGAGCGTCGTGCGCCCCGTCGGGCCCGCGACGCTGACCCTGTCGCCAACCCCGTAGCCCCGGTCGCGCGCCCAGTTCTGCTCGACCATGATCTGCTTGCCGCTCGTCATCTTGCGGCCCTCGACGAGACGGAAGTCGTAGGGCTGATAGCCCCCCGTCGCGTAGCCCGCTATCAGCATCTGGCCCTTGGTGCCCTTGATCGGGCTGCCGTCCGCTTCGAGGCGGGTGAACATGCCGCCGACCATCCCGGCTGCCTGGCGAACGCCCTCGACGTCCTGAATGCGGGCGAGCGTGCCTTCCGCCATCGTGCCGTTGCCCTCGCCCATGACGATCAGATCGGTCTCGCCCCAGGCGCTGTCGATCACCTCGTCGAACGTCGCGCGGATCGTGCCGACCAGCAGCAGGACGCCGAACACCATGCCGACGCCGAGCACGACGCCGAAGGCAGTGAGGACGGAGCGGAGCGGACGCGTGCGCAGCTGCCGCACCGCCAGGGAGTTGAAGGAGCGCAGCATCGGAGCCTCCTAGGCCGCGACGGGCTCGACGTCGGTCTGAAGCGAAGCCAGGTACTCGGCCGCAGCGCGTGTCGAGCCGCCCTCGACCTCGCCGGCCAACCTGCCGTCGCGGAGGAACACCACGCGATCGGCCGTCGAGGCGGCCGCGGCGTCGTGGGTGACCATCACGACCGTGTGGCCCTCTTCCTGGTTCAGCTCGCGCAGCACGCGCAGCACCTTGCGGCCCGACTTGGTGTCGAGGTTGCCGGTCGGCTCGTCGGCGAGGACGAGCTCGGGTGAGAGGAGCAGGGCGCGTGCGATCGAGACGCGCTGCTGCTGGCCGCCGGAGAGTTCGGCGGGGAGATGATCGATGCGGTCGCTTAGGTCGACGCGCGCGAGAAGCGCCCGCGCGCGCTCGCGGATCGCCGCATCGTGGCGCTTGGCGATCACCGCCGGCAGCGTCACGTTTTCCTCCGCGGTCAGCGACGGCAGCAGATTGAAGAACTGGAAGACGAAGCCGATGTGGTCGCGGCGGAGAGCCGTGAGCTCCTTGTCGTCGAGGCCCTCGTAGTGGCGCCCCGCGACCGCAACGGTGCCCGAGGTCGGCGACTCGAGCGCGCCGATGATGTGCAGGAGCGTGCTCTTCCCGGATCCCGACGGGCCCATGATCGAGACCATCTCGCCTGCTTCGATACGGATGTCCACGCCGTCAAGGGCGCGGACCTCGGTCCGGCCCTGGCCGTAGTGCATATGAAGGTCGTGCGTCTCGATCGCGGGCGGGTTCATGCCAAGAAGGGTCGCCGCAGCATGCGCTCGCTGCATCCGTATTTCGCCCCCAAGCGTCCCGCGGAAAAGCTGCAGATCTGCCCCGGCGCGGCTAGGTGCGTGCCCGCAGGAGCGCCTCGAAGAGCTCGACGTACTGACCCAGGTGGCGAGCGCCGAGGAAGAGGTCGCGCACGGCCTCGCGAGCGCGCTCACCCATCGTTCGTGCGCGCTCGTCGTTGGTCAGCAGCCCGGTCACCGCGCTAGCGAACGAGTCGAGGTCGAGCGGGTCGACAAGCAGACCGGTCTCGTCCTCGACGATCTGCTCGCGGATGCCACCAACGCGCGTGCCGACGACGGGCCGCGCCTTCCACATTCCCTCCGCGACGGTCAGGCCAAAGCCCTCGGCGAGGCTCTTCTGCGCGATCACGTCGGCCCGGCGCTGTAGCGCGTTGACGATCGCGGCATTCTCGCCGATGTCGTCCATCGGCAGCGAGAAGAGGTGGATGCGCCGGCGCAGCTCAGGCGGGGTTCTCGCGCGCCGCCGCCCGACCTCGGACAGCACCTCTGCCCCCTCGGGGTCATCGGCGACCGCGGCGGTGCTCGGACCGGCGATCACCAGGTGGGCGTTGGTCGTCGGCCCGATTCCCGCGCAGAAGGCTTCCAGGACGCCGATTGGATCCTTGAGCCGGTCCCAGCGCGACACCTGTACGATCGCCGGCACGTCCGCCGGAAGCGGCTCCGAGCCCGAGAGCTCGGCCGCTCTGTCAACTCGGCCGGGGGAGCCGTCGCGCCTCTCGAAGACTGGCGGCGCCTCCGGGTGCCCCGGTTCGAGCCCGGCGGTCCTCAGCACGGCGGACATCGTCTCCGGCGCCATGTTCTGGTTCTTCTCGGAGAACGCGTCGATCGAGGGAGGGATCACGGAGACGCGCGCCTCATCGAGGCCTTCCCAGACGTAGGCGCGACGGGAGAACACGACCGCATCGGCCGAGCGGACGTGCGGCAGCAGGAAGCTCCACGCCTCGCGCGCGAGCTCGTCCGGCCGATCCACGCCTATGTGGCACCGCCATACTACGTGCGCGCCGAGCGCGCGAAGCGGCTCGGCGAGCCCTGCCGTCTGCGGGTCGTGGAGAAGCACGACGTCGCCGGACTGCACGATCCGCGCGAGCTCTCGCACGTTGCGCTCGGCCGCCCTCCGGTAGACCGCCTCGTCGTCGGGCCCGAGTCCGGCACCGTCGCCGGGCGCGCCATGCAGCATGTTGTGGACACGCTTCGTCACGCGGAAGAATGCCGGGTCGCCCCCGATCACGACCCAGCGCGCATCGAGGCCGGCGCCCCGCGTGTAGGCGAGGAGCGACGCGAGCATCTCGGCGACGCCGCCGCCGCGAGCCGTCGAGTTGACGTTCCAGATGACGCGCGAGTGGAGCAGCTCACGGCCGTGCTCGATCGCGCGCCGGAACGTGTCGGCCTGCTCGCCCGTCAGGGCGCCCATCAGTCGCTCTGGCGGCATCGGAGCGACCGGGACCTGGGCGAGGCTCACGGCCTCGGCTCAGTTGCCCCAGGCGAGCACGCCCGCGAGGTCGAGCGTCGACAGCACGCCCACGGGGTGGCCGCTCTCGGGTTGAACGACGAGTAGGTGCGGGGTCTCGTGCTCGACCATGAGCTGCGCCGCTCGGGCGAGCGGCTCGCCGGAGCCGATCTTGAGCGGCTCGGCGCGCGCCACCTCGCCGACGGTGCGCTTGTCGAGATCCTCACCTGCGGCCGCGGTCAGGTCGAGGTCGGAGACGACTCGAACCGGCTGCTCGCCGGCGACGTCGAAGACGACGACGCAGTGAATTCGGTTGGTGGCCATGATCCGCGCGGCCTCGCGAAGCGGCGTCGCGGCCGGACAGCTCACCACGCCGAGGCGCATCGCGTCGGCGACCTCAGCGCGCCCGAACGGGGGACTGGAGAACGTGTGCTGCAGAGGCTCGTAGATCGTTCCGCTCGGGCTCATGCGGGTCTCCTTTGGTGGTCGGTGCAGCGGAGCCTAGGCTGAGGCCCCCGGTGAGCGCATCGGGGCGTCCCGCCGATTTCCGGTCCGTAGTCCTCACGGAGGCGCGGGCGATCACGCCGTACCGCCGGCGGCGCACCACCAGGCGCGACACGGCCGGCGAGGCGCATCCGGGCGATGACCACCGTTCGTTTTCTTGCATATGAGCCTACGGTTGGTACGGAGGCGCGACGCTCCAGCCCCAGCGAGGCACCGGCGCATGCGGAGCGACGTCGGCCCCGGGCTGGGAGTTCTGAAGCGCAAGCCGTGTGCCCCATTCGGCGTAGCCCATGATCGCGGCCCGGAACTCGGGGTCCGCCGGCAGTTCGGCCTCGTCGGCGGCCCGGCTGAGCAGCGTCACGAAGCGCAGCCGCTGCTCGGGCGTGATCGCAAGGTGATGGTGCTTGGCGAGCATGTGCTCATAGCCCCCGTGCCCTTCCGTGTAGGCGGCCGGCCCGCCCATCACCTCACACCACCAGGTCGTCACGTTGCGGCGATGCTCCTCGCTGACCCTCCCGCCGAAGAGCGCAGCCAGCTGATCGTCGCGCTCGACGAGGTCGTAGAAGGCACCCAGCCAGCGCTCGAACGCCTCGCGGCCGCCGGCCCATTCGTAGATCGTGGGCGTCACGGGCGAGACGTTAGGCGCCGGGTCAGCTCACGCCCACGCCCGCCACCAGCACGGCGAGCCCAAGCAGTATCGCGGTCAGGCCCTTGAGGCGGATGGGCGTGAGCCAATCGGGCGCGCCCGCCGCGGCCCACGCTCGTAGGCCGCTCGCCGCACCGACGGACGCCGTCGCGGTGGCCATGCAGTTGGCACACATGGCTCAGAAGTCTCGCACGCCGGCGCGTGCGACACTGACGCGTCCTTGGCCACGCCGGCGGCACAGGACCTTGAGCTGATCGACGCCTACTGGCGCGCGGCGAACTACCTGTCGGTCGGCCAGATCTACCTGCTCGACAACCCGCTCCTCCGCGAGCCGCTGCGGGCCGGGCACGTCAAGCCACGGCTCCTGGGGCACTGGGGGACGACGCCCGGACTGAACCTGCTGTATGTCCACATGAACCGGGCGATCCGCGAGCGCGACCTTGACGCCGTCTACATCACCGGACCGGGCCACGGAGGACCGGGGCTCGTCGCCAACACCTACCTCGAGGGCACCTACAGCGAGGTGTATCCGCAGATCGGCGAGGACGTGGACGGCCTGCGGCGGCTGTTCCGCCAGTTCTCGTTCCCGGGTGGCGTGCCGTCGCATGTAGCGCCGGAGACCCCCGGCTCGATCCACGAGGGAGGCGAGCTCGGCTACTCGCTCGTTCACGCCTATGGCGCGGTCTTCGACAACCCCGACCTGATCGCGGTCTGCGTGGTGGGCGACGGGGAGGCCGAGACCGGCGCGCTCGCAGCGAGCTGGCACTCGAACAAGTTCGTCGATCCGGCCCGGGACGGCGCCGTGCTCCCGGTGCTGCACCTCAACGGCTACAAGATCGCGAATCCGACGGTGCTGGCGAGGATCCCGAGGGCTGAGCTGCAGGCCCTGCTGGAGGGCTACGGGCACGCGCCGCTGTTCGTCGAGGGGGACGAGCCGATGGTCGTGCACCGCGCGCTCGCCGAGGCGCTCGACAGCTCGCTCGATGCGATCGCACGGATACGAGACGAAGCCCGCGCCGGCACGCGGGCCGAGCGGCCGCGCTGGCCGATGATCGTGCTGCGTACCCCCAAGGGGTGGACCGGCCCTGAGACGGTCGACGGCCAGCCTGCCGAGGGCACGTTCCGATCGCACCAGGTGCCGCTCGCCAACGTCGGCAAGAACCCGGAGCACCTTCGCCAGCTCGAGGACTGGCTGCGCTCCTACCGGCCCGACGAGCTATTCGACGAGGGCGGCCGCCTGCGGGCAGAGTTCCGTGCCCTGCGCCCGGAGGGCGAGCGCCGGATGGGCGCCAATCCGCATGCAAATGGCGGGCTGCTGCTGCGCGATCTCAGCCTTCCGGACTTCCGCGACTACGGAGTCGCGGTGGAAGAGCCGGCCACCGCCTCCTCCGAGGCGACACGGGTGCTCGGCGCATGGCTGCGTGACGTCATGCGAGCGAACGAGCCGGCACGCAACTTCCGTGTCGTCGGACCGGACGAGACAGCGTCGAACCGCCTGAGTGCGCTGTTCGAGGCGACCGAGCGCGCGTGGTCGGCCGAAAGGCGCGACGGCGACGACCACCTCGCGCCCGACGGCCGCGTCATGGAGGTGCTGAGCGAGCACCTCTGCCAGGGCTGGCTCGAGGGCTATCTATTAACCGGACGGCACGGGGTCTTCAACTGCTACGAGGCGTTCATCCACATCATCGACGCGATGTTCAACCAGCACGCGAAGTGGCTGAAGGTCACGCACGACATCCCCTGGCGCCGGCCGATCGCGTCGCTCAACTACCTGCTCTCATCGCACGTCTGGCGTCAGGACCACAACGGCTTCTCACATCAGGACCCTGGCTTCATCGACCACGTGGTGAACAAGAAGGCCGAGATCGTGCGGGTCTACCTGCCGCCCGACGCGAACTGCCTGCTCTCCGTCATGGACCACTGCCTGCGTTCGCGTGACTACGTCAACGTGGTCGTAGCGGGCAAGCAGCCGTCACTCGACTATCTCTCGATCGACGACGCGATCACGCACTGCACGCGCGGAATCGGCATCTGGGACTGGGCATCGAGCGGCGGAGCCGAGGAGCCCGATGTCGTCCTCGCCTGCGCGGGCGACATCCCGACGCTCGAAACGTTGGCGGCGGCCGCGCTGGTGCGCGAGCGCCTGCCGGACCTGCGCGTGCGCGTCGTGAACGTCGTGGATCTGATGCGCCTGCAGCCGCCCTCGGAGCATCCTCACGGGCTGCCCGATCCGGAGTTCGACGCGCTCTTCACGACGTCGCAGCCGGTCATCTTCGCCTACCACGGCTATCCGTGGCTGATCCACCGGCTCACCTACCGCCGCCACAACCACCACAACCTGCACGTGCGCGGCTACAAAGAGGAGGGCACGACCACGACGCCGTTCGACATGGTCATGCTGAACGACCTCGATCGCTTCCATCTCGTGATGGACGTCATCGACCGCATGCCTGGTCTCGCCGAGCGCGCAGCCGGGCTGCGCCAGGAGATGGTCGACGAGCGGCTGCGACACAGGGCCTACACGCGCGAGCACGGCGACGATGCGCCGGACGTGCGCGACTGGCGCTGGCCGGGCACCTCGCCGCCAGGCGAGGAGGCCGCTGTACGCGGCGCTCCCGGGTGACGTCGTGCGCGTACTCGTGGCCAACGCAGGGTCGAGCAGCCTCAAGCTCTCGCTCCTCGATTCCGACGACTCCGAGCTCTGGCGTCGCGAGCTGCCGGCGGAGCGCGGCGGCTTTGACGACGATGCGGTTCGCGCTGGGTTGGATGAGCTGCCCCAGCGTCCGGATGTGGTCGGTCATCGAATCGTGCATGGCGGTGAGCGCTTCCGCGACGCCGTCCTGCTGGATGCCGATGTCAGGGCCGCAGTCAAGGAGCTCACCGCGCTTGCGCCGCTTCACCAACCGAAGTCGCTGGCCGCGATTGACGCGTGCGATCGCGCATTGCGGGATGTGCCGGCCGTCGGGTGCTTCGATACCGCCTTCCACGCCACGCTGCCGCAGGCCGCCGCGGCGTACGCGCTGCGGCCCGACTGGGGAGCGGCGCACGGCGTACGGCGCTACGGCTTCCATGGGCTGTCGCACGCCTACGCCGCCCGGGCGGCGGGAGACGCCGGCCGCGTCGTCACCTGTCACCTCGGCGCCGGTGCGTCGCTCTGCGCGGTTCTCGACGGCAGCTCGGTCGACACGACGATGGGATTCACGCCCCTGGAGGGACTCGTGATGGCCACTCGTTCCGGCTCTGTAGATCCCGGGCTGCTGCTGTGGCTCCAGCAGCAGCGGGGTGTATCGGTCGACGATCTGGCGCACGCACTCGAATACGAGTCGGGCCTCCTCGCCCTTGCCGGCACGGCGGACATGCGTGAGCTGCTCGCTCGCGACGACGAGCGGGCGCAGCTAGCCCGCGATGTGTACGTGCACCGGCTGCGGGCGGGAATAGCCGCGATGGCCGCCGCGCTCGGCGGCCTAGACGCGCTCGTGTTCACCGGCGGCGTGGGCGAGGGCTCGGCGCGCATCCGCGAACTGGCGTGCGACGGCCTTGGGTATCTCGGCGTCGGGCCTCCCGAGGAGCGCGTCCGCGTGCTCGTCGTCCGCGCACGCGAGGATCTCGAGATCGCCCGTCAGGTGCGGGAGCTGCTGGCGCCCCAGGGTAAGCGGTCTGACCCCCGCTAGACGACGTCCGGCATCGGGCTGATCTCATAGCGGTCTGCGTAGTCGCCGGCAGCCGCGCGGCGGAGGTTCCGCGACGGCGGATCGGATCGACGCGCCGTACGGTCTTGTGACGATGGAGCTGGCGGTACTCGCACTCGCCGGCAGCGGGACCGCGCTCGCGACCGGCATCGGCGCCCTGCCGGTCTCTCGTCTCGGCGCGCATGCCGCGACGCTGCGGCCGGCGCTGTGGGGCCTGACCGTCGGGCTCATGAGCGTGGCGTCGCTGGTTGGGTTGCTCCTGCCCGCCCTCGACGAGGGATCGTCGGCGTCGGTGGCCGCCGGGCTCGCGGTCGGAGTTGCCTTTCTCCTGATCTCCCGCCGGGCGCTCCAGGCGCACGAGCCACGGATCGGTGAGCTGCGCGGAGCGGGGGTACGGCGCTCGGTGCTGGTCTTCGCGGTTCTCTTGGTGCACAGCCTGCCTGAAGGTTTCGCGATCGGCACGGCGTTCGCATCGGGAACGGAGGGGCTTGGCCTCTTCGTATTGCTCGCGATCGCCCTCCAGAACGTTCCGGAGGGCACGAGCGTGGCAATTCCGATGGAGGCCGCCGGCTTCAGCGCCGGGCGCCAGTTCTGGGCGGCGGTGCTGACAAGCGCGCCGCAGCCGCTCGGTGCGGTCGTCTCGTATCTGCTCGTCGAGCAGATAGAGGGCCTGCTTCCGTTCTCGTTCGCGTTCGCGGCGGGCGCAATGCTCGCTCTCGTGTTGGTCGAGCTGGCGCCGGAGGCGTTCAGGCGCGGCACCCTGGGACTCTCGCTCGCCGGCACCGCCGTCGGCGCGGCGTTGATGCTGGCGCTTTCGGCTCTGCTCGGCGTCTAGGAGCGCCAACTTCGGTGCCGCTAGCCTGCCGCTCGTTGTGACTCGCCCGGTGCTGCTCGCCTTCGACGGCTCGCCCAGCGCGGCCACCGCCATCGCCGTGGCCGGGAGGCTGCTGGAAGAGCGGCACGCGGTCGTCTGCCACGTGCGTCACGGCGGCACGCGTGATCAGGTAGCTGCTGGCGTCGAGCTCGCGGGCGAGGCGGGCTTCGGCGTGGAGGCAATGCCGGAGCGCGAGCACCGCAAGGCGTGGCGCGCGCTGCTCGAAGCCGCCGCGGACGTGGACGCCGCGCTCGTCGTGGCGGGCGCCCATGGGCACTCCGGAATCGGCCGGGCGATCCTCGGCAGCGTGTCGACCGGCCTGGTCCACCACGCGCGTCTGCCGGTGTTGATCGTGCCGGCCGCAACCGCCGAGGAGCCGTGCGACGGCCCGTCGCTCCTCTGGTACGACGGGTCCGCATGACCGGCATGTCCGCCGCGCCTGGAAGCGTCTCGAACGGCGTGGTCCATCACAGCCGCCGGCCGGTGCTCGTGGCGCCGCCGCGCTGACCTGGGATGCCCACGGTTCTGCTCGTCCGCCACGCCCAGGGTTCGTTCGGCACCGCCGACTACGACGTGCTCTCCGAGCGCGGCGAACAGCAGGCGCGCGCGCTCGGCGCCGATCTGCGCCGCCGCGGGATCCGGGTCGATCGCGTGGTGGCCGGGTCACTCGCGCGCCAGAGCCGCACCGCCGATCCGATCGCCGGGGCGGCCGGCGTGGAGGTTGAGGCCGACGCTCGCTGGGACGAGTACGAGACCGACGATCTGATTGCTCGCCACGTGGCCCCGGAGGTGATGCCCACGACCACGCGCGAGTTCCAGTCCCTGCTCGACGATGCGCTGCGCGCGTGGGTCGCCGACCGTTCGGCGGGAGCCTCTTGGCCGGCCTTCCGCGACCGAGTGTGCGAGGCTCTCACTGAGCTGGCCGGAACGCTCGAGTCGGGTGAGTGCGCGCTCGTCTGCAGCTCGGGTGGTCCGATCGCGGCCGTCTGCGTGAAGCTGCTCGGCCTGCCCGACGACGCGCTCGTGGCCTTCAACCGCGTGATGGTCAACGGCAGCGTGACCAAGGTGGTGTCGGGATCGGCGGGCATGACGCTCGTGTCGTTCAACGAGCACGCCTACCTCGAGGGACCCGGCGGCTCGCTCGTGAGCTACCGCTAGGCGCGGTTGCTTCACCCGAGGCGCGGGTAGCACCGCGCGATGACCGAGGGTCGTGAGCACGCGCGAGAGCTTCTGATCGACGAGCTCAAGCAGGCGGTGGGCGAGGAGACGGTCGAGCGAGCGGACCTCGACGTGGACCGGGCGATCGACAACCGGCCACACGGGCTGCGGGCGGCGTTCGTGTCGTCGCGGCTGCTGCTCGTCGTGATCGGGGCCGCGCTCGTCACGGCGGGCGTCATCGCGTCGATAGCCACCGGTAGCTGGGTCTGGTTCGGCGTGGCGATCGGCGTGCACGCGCTCTTCTCCGTGGCGGTGATCGCGACGGCTCTGGCGACGACCACGCAGGTGGAGAAGCCCGCGCCGACGACGGTCGGAGCGCTGACCGAGGCCGGGGTCGCCGATCCCGAGGGTGCTCTCAACGACCTCGTGGAGCAGGCGACGGGGCATGAGGAGGGGAGCCGCGTGGAGCGTTCGATCACGGAGACGGCGGACACCCGCAGACCGAACGAGGACCCGGGCGCGGCCGCGGCGGCTCAGCAGAGCGCGACGACCCCGGCAAGCGAGCCGACGCGCATCCAGTCCGACCAGGATCGCGATTAGCCGGGTTCGACCTCGACGCGCCGATCGCTGGCGCCGAGGACGAAGCAGCGTTCGGCCACGGCGCGGTACAGCCGGTGGGCGGCCGGCGGCTCGACGTCGGCGAGCGTCCACGCGGGCAGGCCCTGAGCTTCTGAGGCGCTCGAGAACACGGCCACCGCCTCGTCGCGCTCGCGTCCGGTCAGCTCCTCGGCGACCGCCTCGAAGTACGCGGCCTCGGCCTCGGCTGGCGGGACCGTCGAATCGAAGATCACGATGGCCACGTGCGGGCGGACCGCCAGGTTCCGCGAGTGGCGCGCCTCCGGCCGCGAGACCCACACGAACTCGCGGTGCTCGCGATGCGCGTACCAGACCGGCGTCGCCCACGGCACGCCGTCGGCGTCGGCCGTGGCAAGCGTCAGGTAGCGACCGGCGTCGACGAGCGCGCGCGCGGCCGAGAGGGTTTCGCTCTGTTCGGTCATCGTGGTCGCGCATTCTCCGCTAGCGATACCCCGTCGCGTCGGCCGGCCGGCCGCGGTCCTGGACCTCCACGAGGTAGCGCCAGCAGTCGGGCTGCGAGCCATCCGCGTCGGTGAACCCGTACGCGCGCGAGAGCTCGCCCGACGAGAACGAGCCTCCGTTGCGGCGCTGGAGTTCGGGATCGGCGGCGAGCGCCGCCACCGCGCGCCCCACGAACAGCGGGCTCTCCGAGATCGCCGCGAAGTGCGGCTGGGCGGCTTCGCGCCAGTTGCCCTCGGTCACGTCGAAGGCCTCGAGCATCATCTCCGAGCGCAGCCAGCCGGGCGTCAGCGCCACCGCCGTGCAGCCGTGCGGCGCGAGCTCCTCGCCCTGCGCGAACGCGAGCCTTATGAGAGCCCACTTGGCTAGGTCGTAGAACGTCGAGTTGCGGTAGTTGGCGTCGTTGTACTCGCGCGTGCCGTCGGTCATCTCGACGACGAGCCCGCCGGGCTTGCGGATCAGCAGGCGCAGCGCGTGGTGACTCGTGATCAGATGCGTGTCGATCGCGAGGCGCAGCAGCCGCAGGCCGTCGTCGAGATCGTGCTCCCAGATCGGTGTGTTCCACGCGAACAGCCGCTCGCCGCCCCAGATGTCGTTCACGAGCACGTCGAGCCGGCCCTGCTCAGCGTCGATCCGCTCGACGAGCGCCGCGACCTGCTCCTGCTCGAGGTGGTCGGTCGCGACCGCGATGCCCGTGCCGCCGGCGGCGCTCACCAGCTCGGCGGTCTCCTCAATCGTCTCGGGGCGGTCGTACTCCGAGCGTCGTTCGCGCGTGGTGCGACCCGTGCAGTAGACGGTGGCGCCGGCCTCGCCGAGCGCCACCGCGGTGCCGCGGCCGGCGCCGCGCGTGGCGCCCGCCACCAGCGCGACCTTGCCGGTGAGCGTCATGCCGTCTCCTTTCCGAGTGTCCGTTGTGGTGGAAGGACGAGCCGTGGCCGCCGTCGCGGCGGGCGCTTGGGCGCCCTGACGGCCGCCGCCGCGAGCAGCACCAGCGCTCCGCCGGCGAGCTGCGCCGGCCCGAGCGATTCTCCGAAGGCCACGTACGCGAGGCCGACGGTCACGACCGGCTCGAGCGTCGACAGGATCGCCGCCGCCGACGGCCCCGTGCGCCGCAGCCCCGCGAAGAAGAGTCCGATCGCGGCGACCGTCGACACGAGGGCGAGCCCGGCGAGCCAGGCGTAGCCCTCCGCGCTGACGCGGCCGGGCTCGAGGTCGCCGCCGATGAGCGCGGCGGGTGTGAGCGCGAGCGCGGCGCCGCTGCAGACGAGCGTGCTGAGCATGAGCGGGCCGAGCCGCGCTGCTATGCCCTCCGAGACGAGGACGTACGCGCTGTACACGAATGCGGTGCCGAGCGCGAGTGCGGTCCCGAGCGGATCGAGCGCCCCGCCGGCGGCGCCGGCAAGCACGAGAACGAGCCCTGCCGACGCGAGCGTAAGTGCGGCGACGCTGCGCGCGTTCGCCTTCTCGCGGCCGAGCGCGACCGCGGCCACCGTGACCATCACCGGGAAGCTGTACACGAGCAGCGACAGGAGCGACGCGTCGAGCCGTGCGAGCGCCGAGAAGTAACCGCCCGCCTGCGCGCCGTAACCGATCGCTCCAATCGCCAGGCCGAGCAAGAGATCCCGGCGCGGCACAGCCGTCGGGCGCGGCGCGCGTCGCGTGCACGCGACCACGATCCAGAGCACGAGCGCGGCGAGCGTGAACCGAGTGGCGAGCAGCGTGCCGACCGTGGCGCCCTCGTCGTAGGCGAGCTTGCCGAAGATCCCCATCGCGCCGAACGCGGCGGCGGAGGCGAGGCAGCAGGCGACTCCGAGTGATGGCATGCGCGGATCCTGAGGGCGCCATCACTTAGAAGCGACTCCAAATTATGACGGTATTCCAGTAGTGTTTCTAAGGAATGCTCGAACTTCGCCGGCTGCGCCTGCTGCACGAGCTGCGCGAGCGCGGGACGATCGCGGCCGTCGGCGACGCGCTTCAGTTCACGCCCTCGGCCGTGTCTCAGCAGCTCGCCGTCCTCGAGCGCGAAGCCGGTGTTGCGCTGCTGGAGGCGGCCGGGCGAGGCGTGCGGCTGACGGACGCCGGGCTGGTGCTCGCAGGGCACGCCGGCGCGCTGCTCGATCGCGCGGCGCGTGCCGAGGCCGAGCTGGCGGCCGCCGCCGGTGGCGTGGGCGGCCGCGGGCGCATCGCGAGCTTCCAGTCGGTGGCTCTCAAGCTCGCTGTGCCGGCCATACGCAAGCTCGCGCGCGAGGCGCCGGGCCTGCGCTGCGAGCTGGTCGAGTCGGAGCCGGAGCAGTCGCTTCCCGCGCTCGCGCTCGGCGACGTCGACCTCGTGCTCGCCGACGAGTGGCACCACCAGCCGCTCCCGCGGCCGCCGGGCGTCGAACGCGAAGATCTGTGGCTGGAGCCCGTCCAGCTGGTGCTGCCGAGGCGGCACCCGCCCGCGCAGCGCCATCCGGAGGCCGTCCCGTTGACGGAGCTCGCGCGCGAGGTCTGGGCGTGCGGCCATCCCGGGACGGCCTGGGAGGAGCTGCTCGTCCGGAGCTGCCGGGAGTTCGGGCACTTCGAGCCGGACATCCGCCACCGCACCAACGACAGCGTGACGACGCTGGCGCTCGTGGCCGCCGGCCAGGCCGTGACGCTGCTGCCGGAACTTGTCTGCCCCGGGGCTCGGGCGGGGGTGACCGTACGGGCCGTCGCCGGCGCGTCACTAGAGCGGACGATCTTCGCCGCCAGCCGCACCGCCGACTCCCACCGCCCATCCGTCCGGGCGCTGCTCGGTGCGATCCGCGCCGAGGCGGCAGATCTGGGCTGGCTGGCACCGGGCGGCTAGGCGCGTGTGCCGCGACGTCGTACGGCACGTTCACGGTCTCGTCGGCGCCACCTCGAGCAGATGCTCGAGGACGACCGGCGGGCGGGCGCGTAGCCTGCCCCGTGCGTGCGGCCGCACGCGAGCTGCTGGTGCCACTGCCGGCCGGCGGCTCGCCGTGGCGCCGGCAAGCCCGTTCGTGAACAGCGCCGACAACGAAGGCCCGGCCTGCCTCGGGCCGATCGAGGCCGCGGCCGCCTGACGGCCATCCCCGGCGCGGGGGCGTTTAAGGGTTGCGGTTGAGGGGGCTTCCCCGAGGCTGCGGGCCGCGAGCCGGGCGATCCTCAGCTCATGAGATTGCATGCCGCCCGCCGCGTAACTCCCCCGGCCGACGCTCCTTGGGACAGAAGTTCCATCGACGTCCCCGATGCCAACCGCATGAGACTCCACACGCCCCGCCTCATCCTGATCCTCCTCGCCGCGCTCGGCGCGCTCGCGCTCGCATCGGGCCCCGCGGCGGCCGGCAGCCATGCGCACCGAGCCGCGGCGTTCAAGCCTCTCGTTTCCGGCGTGGCGCACGCGAAGCCGCGCCTCGGCGGCGCGACGGCGCGCAGCCTGCACGCTGACCTGGGTCGCGCGCGCTCGGCACTGCGAAGCGGCGCCCACTGCAAATCGCTCAAAGCGCTCGGATCATTCGTCGAGCACACCAAGCGGCTGCGCGGGCGGCGAGGGCGGGCCGCCGCTCCCTTCGCACGCCGGGCTCGAGGGCTGCAGCGGCGGATCTTCCTGGCGTACGCCGGCCGCCATGGCGGCTGCGGCCTGCGCTCGCCGAGCTTCCGGGTCGACCGCTCCCTGCGCCCGGCGCAGCGCGCGCTGCCGCCGCTCGATGGTGCCCGCCGGCCGCTCGCTCGCTTCGCCAGCTCGCGCGGCGTCGTTTCTGACTTCGTGGAGAACGAGCTGATCCTCACCACGAGCAGCGAGGCCAGGCTGAAGGCGTTCCTGCGCCGCTGGCACGGTCGGGTGCTCGACGAGACCGCCGCCCGCGGCGCGCCGACGGTCTACCTGGTTCGCGTCGCCCCCTCACGCGCCGACGCGAGCGGGCTCGCGCGCGACCTGCGGGAGCTGGATCCGTTCAGTCGCGGCCGCGCCCGCGTGTCAAGCAGGGCCGGCCTGCGGCTGATCGCCGCGGCGGCCGACGCCGCGGAGCACGGGGCGCACGTCGGCGCGAACTGGATCATGGAGCCGACGAGCCCGGTCGATCGCAGCACGACCGAGGCCGCGAACGGGCCGGACGGCTGGTCGAGCGACGCGTTCGACTGGTGGTGGAACCAGCGTGACTATCCCACGGACATCGGCGCCGGCGAGGCATGGCGGGCGCTTGACATCGCCGGCAAGCTCGGCAATCGGGTGAAGCTGGCGGTGGTCGACACCGGCTTCGCATCGAGCTCGGACCTCTCGCCCGGCTCCAGCGGTGCGGACGGGGTCGAGAACCCCACCCCGTGCGGCACCGGAAACTCGTGCAAGTGGCACGGCTCCGAGGTGGCCTCCGCCGCCGGGGCGCTGGTTGACAACGGACTTGGCGCGACCGGCTCTGGCGGTCCGGTCGCCGACCTGCAGATGATCACGGCGGAGAACACGCAGTACGGCTCGATCGACGGGATCTACGCGGGCTTCGAGGCAGACGCGAAGGTCATCAACCTAAGCCGCTCAGGTGAGATGGACGCTCTCGCCTCGTTCACCGTCATCCCGTACGAGGACGCCACGCAGGAGGCGCGCGAGCACGGCTCGCTCGTGATCGCGGGTGCCGGCAACGACGGTCGCGACGTGGATGCCGAGGACTGCTTCATCGTCTGCTGGGAGGAGGAGTGGATCGCGCCGTGCGAGAACGACGGCGTGGTGTGTGTCGGCGGTGTCAACTCCGACGACCGGCGGCACGAGAAGTCGAACTACGGCTACGAGTGGTGCGAGAACGAGAAGTGCGACGTCGACATCTTCGCCCCGATGTTCGTCTGGGTCGGGCCCGATCCCGACAACTCCCAGCCGCGGAAGGCCGGCGGTACCAGCATCGCGTCGCCGTTCGTGGCGGGCGTGGCCGCGCTCATCTCGGCTGCGGATCCGTCGCTCAGCGACGACGAGATCCAGAGCCTGCTGATCGAGCACGGCAACTATTCCGAGGACAAGCGAGTGCCGATCGTCGTGGACGCGTGGAACGCCGTGCACGACGCGCTCGGCGGCAACGTCGCCCCGCGCATCGAGATCCTGGCGCCTGACGACGGCACCACTGTCTCGTACGGCGGGTTCAACCAGATCACGCTGCGGGCCGCGACGGTCGACGTCGAGAGCGAGGACTGCTGCCCGGTCGCGTGGAGGTCGAGCATCGACGGTCCGCTCGGCGTGGGCGAACGACTCGACGTGGCGCTGTCGACCGCGGGCGTACACACGATTACCGCGACCGCGACCGACCCGGACGGGAAATCCTCGTCGAAGTCGATCACCGTCACGGCGGCGAACGATGCACCGGTGATGCGGATCCTCGAGCCGGCCGCGGGGCAGATGCTCTACCGCGGCGTCCCGTACGTGCTCCGCGGCGACGGCTCGGACCTGAACCAGCCGGGCGGTCTCTCGTGCGGGACGTTCGTCTGGAGGTCCGGGCAGGTGATCGGCGCCTTCACTCAGATCGGCCAGGGGTGCACTCCCCAGGTCACGTTCGCGGCACTCGGCTCGAGGACCATCACTCTGACTGGAGCGGATGCCGAGGGCGCAAAGGACACCGCGCCGGTGCAGGTGAATGTGGTGGATCCGCCGAGCGATTCCCCGCCGTTCGCGACGATCCTCAGTCCGACCGCCGGCCAGGGGCTCGACCCGAACGCGTACGTCACGCTGAAGGGCACGGTGACGGACACCAATGGCGGCACGGCCCCCACGGACAGCTGGTCCGTGCGCGCCGGCACGACGGTCACGGAGATTGGCACCGGAGACCAGCTGCAGTGGCGCCCGGCGGACGACGTGGTCCAGGACTGCGGGGCGAGCGCGGTGACCCTGCGCTTCACCGCGAGCGATGCCCACGGCACCTCGAGCGACGAGGTACCGGTATACGTGGACTGGCCGGTCTGCTGAGGGTTCGCACCACTTGCTACGCGCCCTCGTTATCGTGACTGGCGATGGCTTCGCCTTCGCGCACCGTGGAGCGCGAGGAGGAGCGCCGTCACAGGACGAGGACGCTCGTGATCGCGAGCATCGCCTCGGCGACGGCTGCTGTCATCACCTCGCAGCTCTGGATCGCGGGCAC
>Ga0126307_10000066_pt1 | contig 57728 bp, 55 predicted proteins | sample Plot28_FD_89955 | JGI IMG/M metagenome (GOLD analysis project Ga0126307, IMG submission 89955) | Serpentine soil microbial communities from UC McLaughlin Reserve, CA, USA - Plot28 | ecosystem: Environmental > Terrestrial > Soil > Grasslands | place: USA: UC McLaughlin Reserve, Lake County... | reverse complement strand
TTATCTTTCTGGTATAGAAACAGCCCGCCCAAAAGCGGGCTTGCGGAGTGACCCCACCGGGATTCGAACCCGGGTTTTCGCCGTGAGAGGGCGATGTCCTTGGCCTCTAGACGATGGGGCCGTACCGGTAAGCAGGGGGAGATTCTACCCGACGGTCTACGCTTCGTCAAAAGGATCCGGAGCGCGATTCGTCTGCGGGCGGTTCGCGAACCGCCCCTACAAGCGAATGGCTCTAGACCGCGAGGGTCTGCATCTTGCGGGCGGCATCCTCTGCGCGGATCAGGCTGCGGTCGCGCCCGAGGAGGTACATGGTCTCGAAGAGACCGGCGCTCACGGTGCGCCCCGTGACAGCGAAGCGCAGAGGGTGTATGAGGTGGCGCGCGCCCTTCTCCTTCTCGGCGGCGAGACTGCGTACCGCTTCCTCTATCGATGCTTCCGTCCATTCGGGAAGCGCTGCGAGGCGTTCGACGAGCTCGGGGAAGTTCCCGCGGACGAACTCTTTGCCGAACTGTTTCTCGAACTCGACCTCGTCGTAGTCGAGGGTGCCGCCGTAGAAGTAGCCTACGGAATCGGGGATCTCGGTCGTCAGCGCTATGCGTTCTTTGAGGAGATCCAGGATGTCCTCCAGGCGCGCCATGTCATGCTCTAGGTCCTCTTCTGTGGCCGCGCCGGACTCGACGAGCATGGGGGCGGCGAGCGCGGCGAGTTCTTCAGGGCTCCTGCGCCGCAGGTACACTGCGTTCACAGACCTGAGCTTCTTCTCGTCGAGGACCGCCGGATTGCCGCTCACGCGGTCGATGCGGAAGCGCCCGGCGAGCTCTTCGGGGGTGAAGATCTCCTCGTCAGCGGCGTAGCCGGCGCCGAGGAGCGCCAGGTAGTTGAAGAGGGCCTCGGGCAGGTAGCCCCGCTCCGCGAAGTCCTCGACGCTCGCCGCACCGTGGCGCTTGCTGAGTTTCTTTTTGTCGGGACCTAAGACCTGGGGGACGTGGGCGAAGGCAGGTAGCGGGTTGCCGAGGGCCTCGTGGATCAGGATCTGGCGCGGCGTGTTCGAGAGATGGTCGTCGCCGCGGATGACGTGGCTTATCTCCATATCCGCGTCGTCGAAGGCGGCGGCGAAGTTGTAGGTCGGGGTGTCGGTGGACTTCATAAGCACGAAATCTTCGAGGTTGGCGTTCTCGAAGGTGACGGGGCCACGGATCATATCCTCGACCACGGTCTGGCCTTCGCGTGGGGTCTTGAAGCGTACGGTGTGGGGCTCGCCCGCCTCTACTCTCTCCCTCGCCTCACCCTGGTCCATCTCGCGGTAGTTACCGCCGGTGTAGATCGGCCGCCGTCCCTCGGCCCGCGCCCTCTCGCGGAGTGTGGCGAGCTCCTCAGGCGTCGCGAAGTCGTAGTAGGCCGCGCCCGAGTCGAGGAGTTTCCTTGAGGCCTCGCGGTAGAGGTCGAAGCGCTCGGTCTGGCGGTAGGGAGGATGCGGGCCGCCGACCTCGGGGCCCTCGTCCCAATCGAGGCCGATCCAACGCATCGATCGCCCTAGTTGCTCCACAGACTCTTCCGTGGAGCGTTCCAGATCCGTGTCCTCTATCCGCAGCACGAACGTGCCGCCGTTCTTGCGCGCGAAGAGCCAGTTGAAGAGCGCCGTCCGCACCCCGCCGACGTGCAGCCGCCCCGTCGGACTCGGCGCGTACCTGACCCTGATCTGTGCGTCGTTATCCATGGGCTAAACCTAACACAGGTTGGCCGAGGTCGTGCCGTGCGGGCTAGACTCCTTGTTCTTGTGGGCTATCGCAGCTTCGGCAGGATTTCTTTCTCGTAGAAGCGGAAGAAGGCTTCCTGTTCGGGTCCTATCTGCTGCACGTAGACCTCGTCGTAGCCGGCCTGTGCTGCCTGGCTGATGTTCTCCACGTGGCGCTCGGGATCTGGCCCGCAGACAATAGCTTCGGCGACCATCTCCTCGGTGACCAGCGACGTGGCCTGTTCGAAGTGCTGCGGCGTCGGCAGTTCCTGGGCCAGCTCCCCGGGCAGCAGTTCGTTGGGCCACAGGCGGTGGGCGGTCTTGCGCGCCTCCTCCTCGTCTTCCATAAAGCAAACCTTCGTGCCTGCGTGGGCTGGCTTGTCCCCGCCTCCCGAAGAACGGAAGAGCCCCACCACATCAGGGTCGGGCTCGACACCGCAGTAACCGTCGCCTATGCGTGCCGCGAGCTGGATGGACTTCGGCCCGAAGCCGGAGATCAGCACAGGGGGCGGCTCTTCCGGCAGCGTGTAGAGCCGGGCGTTCTCGACGGTGTAGTGTTTGCCGTGATGGTCCTTCACGCCCCCTTCCCAGAGGAGGCGCATGACCTCTATGGCCTCTTCGAGCATCTCCAGGCGCACGTCGGTGGGCGGCCAGCGATCCCCGAAGATGTGCTCGTTGAGGTTCTCACCGGACCCGACGCCTAAAGAGAAGCGTCCTCCCAGCATCACCGCCGAGGTCGCCGCGGCCTGGGCAATGATGGCAGGGTGTGTCCGCATCGTCGGGCAGGTTACGCCCGTGGTTACGAGGAGCGAGGTGGCCTGGGAGAGGCCCCCGATGACCGACCAGACGAAGGGTGAGTTGCCCTGCTCCGAGGTCCACGGATGGAAGTGGTCGCTGATCCAGAGCCCCTCGAAGCCGGCGGCCTCGGCCATCTTCGCCTGCTCGATAAGCTCGCCCGGCCCGAACTCCTCGCTGGCCAAAAAATACCCTACCTTCACCATCTGCTCCTCCTATCCTCAGGCGACGAACATTTTAGGTGTGGTCCCTACGGCCAAACCCTATGTCGTAGGAGTCCTGACGTGACCTCCGTCAGCCGACGATAAGCACCTCGAGCGTACGCGGGCCGTGCACGCCCTCGACCCTGTCTAGCTCGATGTCCGAGGTCGCCGATGGGCCGGAGATAAAGGTTATGGCCCTGCCTTCGCCCTCGACCGCTCTTTGCAGGCTGGCGAAGGCCTCGGGTACGAGGCCCACTATCTGCCGCTCGCGCACGATGCACAGGTGGTAGTCGGGAAGAAGCGTGAGCGCCCGGCGGCCCTGCGCCCTGCCGGCATCGAGGACTATCGTGCCCGTCTGGGCTATGCCGAGGGCGCAGCCCGTCAGCACGCCGTCGCTCTCGTCGAGCTCCTCTCTCGTAAGCCGGGAACGGGCCGCGTCATGCAGGGTCTCTATGCCCTCCGGGATCCACTCTTTAGGGAGGTAAGGGGGGAGGACGAGGCGTCGCACGCCGCGACGCTTCAAGACCTCCTCTATGGTCCGGGGTAGCTCATCGTGGCCCACACGATGGACTTCCGCCTCGTACTCGGCAGTGCGCTCGGCGAAGCGCGCGACGATCTCCTCGTGCTGGGCCTCGTCTTCCTTGCGGTATTCGCGTTCGACGGCTACGTCTTCGGGACGCTCCCCTTCGGGTACGTCGCGGGTGGCGTGCCTGATGCGCCACAGGATCGTCTCTTTCGCCGTTGCCACTAAGTGGACCCTCTGTTCTGCTTCCACCACTCCCGGAAGGTCTGCTGCGGAACGGGCTTGAGGTCGCGGACGGCGGTCCAACCAGCGAGCCTGCCTGGAAGGCGCCCTATGGAGCCTCCGCGGGCGAAGGGCCACTGGCCTACCCTCGCCAGTCTCTGGGCCCTCTCGTAGAGCTCCGGGTCGGAGAAGACTCTTGCGAGAATCTGCATCGCCACGTTCTCGGGATCTAGCTTCTGGCGCGGGCCTCCTCTGTCCTGCTTGTGCCTGACGACCCTGCCGCGGAGATTGACGAGGACTTCCGGGATGTTGATCTTGACCGGACACACCTGGTAGCAGGCGCCGCAGAGCGACGAAGCGTAGGGCAGCGAGTCGGGGCCAGGGTCGCCGATCCCGACGAGTTGGGGCGTCAGGATCGCGCCTATCGGGCCCGGGTAGACGGAGTTGTAGGCGTGGCCGCCGGTCCGCTCGTAGACGGGGCAGACGTTGAGACACGCCGAGCAACGGATGCAGTTCAGGGCCTGGCGTCCTATCTCGTCCGCCAGCACGTCGGTACGCCCATTGTCCATGAGGACCAGGTGGAACTCCCTGGGTCCATCACCTTCTGACACCCCGGTCCAGAACGAGGTGTAAGGGTTCATCCGCTCCGCCGTCGAGGAGCGGGGGAGGAGCTGCATGAAGACCTCGAAGTCCCGCCAGGCAGGGATGACCTTCTCTATGCCCATCAGGGTCACGAGGACCTGCGGCAACGTCGTGCACATCCTGCCGTTGCCTTCAGACTCGACGACGCAGACGGTCCCCGTTTCGGCCACGGCGAAGTTCGCGCCCGAGATACCGACCTTCGCCGCCAGGAACTTCTCGCGCAGGTACAGTCGGGCCGTCTCCGTCAGGTCGGAAGGCCTGTCTGAGAGATTCCGCGCGCCAAGTCTCTCCATAAAGAGCTCCCGGATCTCCGCGCGGTTCTTGTGGATCGCCGGCACCAGGATGTGCGAGCTCGTCTCCCCCGCGAGCTGGATGATGAGCTCGGCCAGATCCGTCTCGAAAGCCCTTATACCCTCCCTCTGAAGATGTTCGTTGAGCTTCGTCTCATCGGTCGCTATGGACTTGACCTTGACGACCTCTTCGGAGCCGTGTTCCTTGACGATCCCCGCGATGATCCGATTCGCCTCCTCGCCGTCGCGCGCCCAGTGGACCTCGCCTCCTGCGCGAGTCACGGACTCTTCGAGCTGCAGCAGGTACTCGTCCAAGTGGCGCACGACACGCTCCTTGAGGGCGCGCCCGGCCTCCCTGAGGCCTTCCCAGTCGGGCATCTCATCGATGGCGACGGCGCGCTTGCGCCGGATGGTCTGGGTGGCCTTCCCGAGGTTGCGCCTGAGCTGCGAGTCAGAGAGGCTCTCCCTGGCCGAAGCCTCGAACGTCGGAGTCGGGCCCGCGGAAAATGCATCGGACGTCCTCACTATCCCTCCTCGGCTTTGCTGGCGAGTATCTGGGCAAGATGCGCGGTCTCGACCCCCGTGCGAAGGCGTCCGAGGCCTCCGCCGATGTGCATCAGGCACGAGTTGTCACCTGCTGTGCAGATTTCGGCCTCGGTGTCGAGGACGTGTCGGATCTTGTCCGAGAGCATCGCGGCGGAGGTGTCGGCGTTCTTGACCGCGAAGGTGCCGCCGAACCCGCAGCACTCCTCTGCCTCAGAGAGCTCGACGAGGTCGATGCCCCGCACGTTCTGTAAGAGACGCAGGGGGGCATCACCGACCTTGAGCATCCGCATGGAGTGGCAGGTCGGGTGGTAGGTCACGCGGTGCGGGTAGTAGGCACCGACGTCGGTGACGCCGAGTTTCTTGACCAGGAACTCGGAGAGCTCGAAGACCCTCGGACCAAGCTCCTCGACCCGATCGGCGAGACGCCCGTCCCCGGCGAGGTCAGCGGCCATCGGGTAGAGCTCGCGCACCATGCTCACGCAGGAGCCAGAGGGCGCGACGACGGCCTCGTAACCGTCGAAGACCTCGACAAAGCGCCTCACCAGGGGGATTGCCTCCCGCTGGTAGCCCGTGTTGAAGTGCATCTGGCCACAACACGTCTGCGCGTATGGGAAGTCCACCTCCACCCCGAGACCTTCGAGGATCTCGACGGTAGCACGCCCCGTCTCGGGGAAGAGCGTGTCGTTGAAGCAGGTTATGAAGAGCGCCACGCGCACCGCTACATTCCCTTCTCCCAACCCGAGAGATGAACCTCTCTGCTGCCAGAGACCTCCTACGGGACCATGAACTTGAACACGTAGGCCTGGAGGACCACCAGGATGGACATCACGATGGTCAGACCGATAGACCACTTCAAAACCAGGCGCAGTAGGTCGCCCTCCTTGCCCTGGAGGCCCGTGGCGCTCGTGCCGACGGCGAGGTTCTGAGGGCTGATCATCTTCCCCAAAACACCACCCGAAGAGTTGGCGCCGACGGTCAGGTTGGGGCTGAGTCCGATCTGCTGGGCCGTGACCTTCTGGAGGTTGGCGAATAGCGCATTCGAAGAAGTGTCTGAGCCCGTGAGCGCCACCCCGAGCCACCCGATGATAGGCGCGAAGAACGGGAACAAGAGGCCTGTGGCGGCGGCCGCCAGGCCCAGGGTAAAGGTCATGCCGGCGTAATTGAGCAGGAACCCGAGCCCCAGGACGGCGACTATGGTGAGGATGGCCCACTTGAGCTGGTTTAGGGACTGGCCGTAGACCCTCAACGCCCTTCCCGGGCCCACCCTCAGGAAAGCGAGGGAGATGATGTCACCGATCAGGATGATCGTCCCCGCCGCCGAGAGCCAGTTGGTCGAGAACACAGCGTCGTAGGGCGTGGGCTTCGGCACGACCGGTGCCGTCTGCGCTACGTGCCCGTCGAGACCTGGCCAGGGCACGACCGGCAATCCAGTCGTCTCGCTGATCACCGCGCTTGGGAAGTTTATCGCCAATTGCGTGGCGCTTATCGCGTCTTTGATCGGAGGTATCTGCACGATCAGGAACAACGCGACTATGATGAGGAAAGGTGACCAGGCGTAGAGCGTCCGACCCAGCGGGGGCGTATCGAAGTCCTCCCGCTCGTCCGAATGGGGCTCGTGCTCGAAGTGCCACTCGCTCGAGGGACTCCAGACCGACATCAAGGCTATGACGGCGACCACCGTGACCAGGGCGGCCAGGAGGTCGGCGAGTTCGGGGCCGAGGAGGTTGGAGACCAGAAACTGGGTCGCGGCGAACGCTATGCCGCTCACCGCGACGACCGGCAACACCTCGATCATCCTCCTGAAACCGGCCATCACCGTGACGAGCATGCCAGGGATGATCAGGGCCAGGAACGGCGTCTGGCGCCCGACCATCTGCGAGAGCTCCATCGGGTCGAGCCCAGAGACGGCCCCGGCGGTCAGGATCGGGATGCCGAATCCTCCGAAGGCAACGGGGGCTGTGTTGGCCAGCAGCGCGAGCGCGGCGGCGTAGATGGGCTCGAATCCGAGACCCGCCATCAGGGCGCCCGTAATGGCGACCGGCGTGCCGAAGCCGGCCGTCGCTTCGAGAAGCGCGCCGAAGACGAAGGCGATGAGGACCACCTGGACCCGGCGGTCGTTGCTAATTCCGGCCAGGGAGTCCCTTATGGTGTCGAATAGGCCGGTATCCACGATGATGTTGTAGATAAATATGGCGTTGATCACGATCCACACGATGGGGAAAAGTCCGAACGCTGCTCCGAAGAGCGTCGAATCTAGCGCCAGGCCGATCGGCATCCCGTAGACCAACACCGCGATAACGATCGCCACCGCAAGCGTTATCAAGGCGGCCCACTGCGCTGCCATCCTGACTCCCGCCAGCAATACGAACAGAACAACTATGGGGATGATGGCGACAAGCGTCGAAAGCAACAAGCTGCCCGCGATCGGATCGTAAACCTGCTGATACACTTAGACTCACCTCCCCGAGAGACGCCTTGACGTCTCCCCTCTGCCTGGCCGACAGCAGGAAGCATTGCATTTTAGGCGGCCAGGCGCAAGCTCCCGAGGCGCCGCTTCAGCGGGTAGAGATGAGCGCCACCCGCACGTCGTTGACGTTGGTGCCTGTCGGCCCGGTTTCGAGCAAGGCTCCGCCCGCCTTTAGCGCCGCGTACGAGTCGTTGTCCGCCAGTGCCCCCTCCGGGTCCACGCCGCTATCCCTGATCTTCTGTGCCGTCTTACCGTCGACGATCCCGCCCGCCGCGTCGGTCGAGCCGTCGTTGCCGTCGGTATCCGCCGAGAACGCCGCCCAGCCCTCGACGCCGTCCAACTCGACCGCGAGTGCCAGGACGAATTCCAGGTTCGGGCCGCCGGTGCCGTTCCCGCGCACGGTCACCGTAGCCTCGCCGCCCGAGACGATGGCGCACGGCGGCGGAGCCGGGTTGCCGCTCGCCAGGACCTCCCTGATGATCGCCGCGTACATCGAGGCTGCCCCGAGGGCCTCGCCCGTGAGGGTGGTGGTCAGCAGCAGCGGCGAGTATCCGAGTTCCCCGGCCTTCTTCGTCGCAGCCTCGGCCGCGTGCCAGCCCCCTCCGCAGATACAGTTCACGACGTTCTCGAAGATGGAGTCGTCTGATTCTGGGGTCTCCTCCGCGTCCTGTAGGTGCTCAGCGATGCTCTCCGGAGGCTTGATCCCGTAGCGCTCCAGTACACGCCGGGTGTCCTCCAGGCTCGTTGGATCCGGTGCCGTGAGGCCGCTCGCGATGGAAGAGGGCTCGTCGCCCACAACGTCCGAGAGCAGGAGAGCTATGGTCGGGGCCGGATGGGCCAGCCTAACCAGGCCGCCGCCCTTCAAGACCGAAGCGTGTTTCCTTACGGTATTGATCTCCCCTATATCCGCCCCGCTTCTGAGGAGGTCCCCCGTAAGCTTCTTCAGGTCGGCAAGCTCGATGGGCGGAGCCGGGTCGGCGAGCAGCGCCGAGGCCCCACCCGAGATGAGGGCGAGCAGCAAATCTCCCTCTCCCAGAGACTCCGCAAGCTCCTGTACCCTGCGGGTCGCCTCAACGCCCCTCTCGTCCGGTTCGGGATGGGAGGCGAAGAGGGTCTCGAAGCTCTCGGGACCCGGTTCGTGGCCGTCCTTGGTAACGACCAGTCCTCCGGCGAGGCGCTCCCCGAGCAACTCCCCTGCGGCCCGCGCCATCGCCCCCGCAGCCTTGCCGGCCGCGATAACGAACACTTTCTCTGCGGCAAAGCTCCTTCCGTCGGCGGCGAGAGATCCGTCCTCAGAGTGCAGCGCGCGGCGAACTGTTACTGCCGGGTCGGCGGCGGCCAGGCTGGCCGAGAGGATCTCTTGCAGGTCGTCCCGCATATGGGCATTGTAACCATCCGGGAGCCTGGCGCCGCTCTCAGGTATGCTGGTAGTGGAAGGAGGGTAGGCATGAGGTTCAGCGCGAACGTTTCTATCCTGTTCGGCGGGGTCTCGCTCCTCGAGCGCTTCGGGCGGGCGGCCGAGGCCGGCTTCTCGGCGGTCGAATTCTGGTGGCCTTCGGGCGAGGATCTTGGCGAGGTAGAGCGTGCGGTCAAGGACGCAGGCGTCGATGTGGCGCTCTTCAACTTCGACGCCGGAGATATGCCCGCGGGGGACAGGGGGCTTGCGGGTGATCCCGGCCGACAGCAGCGATTCAGGGATAACGTGCCTGTAGCCCTCGATCTCGCGCGTGCGCTAGGCTGCGAGAGGATCAACGTATTGGTCGGGCACAGGATCCCTGGCATGGACCGTGAAGAGCAACTCGCGCTGGCGCGCGAGAACGTACGCTTCGCCGCAGGGAAAGCCGCCGGCGTCACGGTCATGGTCGAGGCCGTCAACACCTTCGAGAACGGGCCCTATCTTCTGTACACGACGGAGCAGGCGGTCGAGTTTGTCAGGGACGTAGGTCGGGAGAACGTACGGGTCCAGCACGACTTCTATCACATGCAGAGGATGGAGGGGAACCTGGTGGCGACGCTAAGGGTGCACATCGGCTCTATCGGTCACGTCCAGATCGCCGACTCGCCGGGACGCGGGGAGCCAGGCACAGGGGAGATCCACTACCCCTACGTCCTAGGTGAACTGGAACGGCTCGGCTACGATGGCTACGTCGGCCTCGAATACAACCCAACGACGGAGACCACCGAGAAGAGTCTGGAATGGCTGCCGAAGGAGCTGCGAGGCGGGGACGTCTCCGTCTCTGACCTGGAGCTTTAGAGAGGAGACAACATGGCTGAAAGAGTAGGTTTTATTGGGCTTGGGATCATGGGCAAACCGATGGCGGAGAACCTCATCGAATCGGGCTATGATCTCGTCGTGTACAACCGTACCCGCGAGAAGGCCGAGGAACTCGACGGTGCGACGGTCGCAGAGAGCCCGAAAGAGGTCGCGGAGCAGTCAGACGTTATCATCACCATGCTCCCTGACTCGCCGCAGGTCGAGGAGATACTGGCCGGGGAAGGAGGGGTACTCGAGGGTGTCAGAGACGGTGCCCTGATCGTGGACATGAGCACGATCTCTCCTGTAGTCACGGAGGAGCTCTCTGAGAGGGCTCAAGCGAAAGGCGCCTCGATGCTCGATGCTCCTGTCAGCGGGGGAGACGTCGGTGCCATAGAGGGGACGCTCGCCATTATGGTCGGGGGAGACGAGGAGGACTTCGAGCGCGCCCTTCCGCTCTTCGAGGTCATGGGCGCGGCTGTAACCCACGTCGGGCCTACAGGGGCGGGGCAGGTCGTCAAGGCCGCGAACCAGATCGTGGTTGCGCTCACCATCGAGGCCGTCTCCGAGGCGCTGGTGTTGGGTTCCAAGGGCGGGGTAGCGCCGGAGAAGATCCTGGACGTGCTCGGCGGGGGGCTCGCCGGCAACAAGGTCATGGAGGCCAAGCGGGAGAAGCTCCTTGAGCATTCCTTCGATCCGGGCTTTAGGATAGAATTGCACCACAAGGATCTGGGGATAGCGCTCGCGGCCGGCAGGGAGTACGGTGTAACCCTTCCGGTCACGGCGGTGGTGGATCAGATGCTCGAGACATTGAAGATGAGGGGAAGAGGGAATCAGGACCACTCAGCGATCCTGACGCTCATAGAAGAATCGTCCGCACACGAGATAGGGAGCTAGGGCTTCCGAAGGGGAAGGACACACATGGACCGGGAACAGTTAATAGAAACTATGCAGGAGATCCTGGGCCCCGAGGGTGTGATCCACAAGCACGAAGAGCTGCGCACCTACGAGTGCGACGGCCTCATGAACTACCGCGTCATCCCCGACCTCGTAGTCCTCCCGGAGTCAGCGGAGCAGGTCCAGCAGATAGTGAAGACCTGCTACGACGAGGGCATCCCTTTCGTGGCCCGGGGCTCGGGGACGGGCCTCTCGGGCGGGGCTCTCCCCATCGAGTCCGGTGTCCTCATAGTCCTGACCAGGCTCCGCCGCATCCTCGAGGTGGACATCCCGAACGGGCGCGTCGTCGTAGAGCCCGGCGTCATAAACGTCTGGGTCTCCCAGGAGGTCGCTGACGAAGGCTACTACTACGCCCCCGACCCTGCGAGCCAGATCGTCTCCTCCATCGGCGGGAACCTCGCGGAGAATAGCGGCGGGGTGCACTGCTTGAAGTACGGCTTCACGACCAACCACGTCATGGGGGCCGAGGTGGTTCTGCCCGACGGCTCGGTCGTCCACATCGGCGGCGGCAAGGCGCCCGACGCCCCCGGCTACGAGCTCCTCGGCGCCTTCGTCGGCTCGGAAGGCACTCTAGGCATCGCCACCAAGATAACGCTCAGGATCCTGCGCCAGCCCGAGGACGTAAGGACGCTGCTCGCGGCGTTCAAGGACACGGAGGAGGCCGGTGGGGCGGTCTCGGGGATCATCGGCGGCGGCATAGTGCCTGCCGCCATCGAGATGATGGACGCACTGACCATCGAGGCGGTAGAGAAGCAGATCTCGCCCGGCTTCCCCGAAGCGGGCGCAATCCTGATCGTCGAGCTCGACGGGCCCGAGGCCGAGGTCGAACACCAGTTCGAGCACGTCATAAGAGTCTGCGAGGAGAACGACGCCTCGGAGATAAGGGTCGCCGAGGACGACGAGGAGCGGGCCCTGTTCTGGAAGGGCAGGAAGGCCGCGTTCGGGGCTATGGGCTCTATCTCAAACGACTACTACGTCCAGGATGGGGTCGTCCCGCGCACGGAGCTCGGGGCCGTTCTGAAGAAGATAGCGGACTTGAGCGAGGAGTACGGCCTCAGGGTCGCCAATGTGTTCCACGCCGGCGACGGCAACCTCCACCCGCTCGTCCTCTACGACAACGACGCCCCCGGCGAGGCCGAGAAGGCCGAGGAACTGGCCGGGGAGATCGTCTTCGCCTGCCTGGAGCACGGAGGATCGCTCACGGGCGAGCACGGCATCGGGCGCGACAAGATGAAGTATATGCCCCAGATGTTCACCACGGACGACATGGACGTCATGCAACTCCTCAGGTGCGCTTTCGACCCGCACCGGATCTGCAACCCGGGTAAGATCTTCCCGACCCCGCGCCTCTGCGGCGAGCGCCCTGGCCCCTTCCACATGCACCCGGTCCAGAAGGCCGGCCTTGCGGAGAATTTCTAATGCAGACGCAGAACATCCCAACGGAAGAGCTGCAGGGCATAGTAGGCGAAGAGCACGTCAGGGAAGCTGCAGCCGAGGATGCCGTAGACGGCGTGGAGCCCTCCTTCGTCGTCGAACCTGGAACGGTCGAAGAGACGAGCGAGGTCACGAAGCTAGCGACCCGCGAGGGGCTCGCCGTCTCACCGCGCGGCGGCGGGACCAAGATGGGCCTCGGGAATCCCCCTCGGGAGGTCGACATCATCCTCAGCACCGCGCGCATGGACGGGATCATAGAGCACGTCCCTGGCGACCAGATCGTACGTGTCCAGACCGGCCTGAGGCTACGAGATCTGCAGGAGAATCTCGCCGAATCGGACCAGATGCTCGGCGTGGATCCTCCCGAAGAAGGGGCCACTGTCGGGGGTATCGTGGCGGCGAACTCCTCGGGCCCGCGGCGCCTCAGATACGGCACGGTAAGGGACCTGATCATCGGTATAAAGGTGGTGCTCGCCGATGGCACGGTGGCGAAGGCCGGCGGCAAGGTCGTCAAGAACGTGGCCGGTTATGACCTCTCCAAGCTGTTCACGGGTTCTCTTGGGACCCTCGGCGTCATCGCCGAGGCGAACTTCAGGCTGCACCCGATACGGGAGACGGCCAGGACCGTCTTCGTAGAAGTGGACGATCACGAGAAGATAGCGGACGTGGTGCAGGAACTCACGCACTCCTCCCTCAGCCAGTTCGTGCTCGACGCCCTGGAGATGCGGTGGGAAGGAGGCCGAGGCGTCATCGCCGCCCTGTTCGAGGGGATCGAACCCGCCGTGGAGGCGCAGTCCTCCGCGGCGACCGAGGTTCTGCGCTCCCACGGCGAGATGAGCGTCCTCGGCGAGGACGACGGTAAGGCGTTCTGGGAGCATTTCGCCCGGCGGCCCTGGGAGGCGGGCGACGTGGGGCTCAAGATCGGCGCCCCGCCTTCCGAGCTGACGGCCGTTCTCGCCTCGGTCCTTGGGGCGGCGGAACGCACGGGCGCCCGTGTCAGCCTCTCCGGACACGCCGGAACCGGGGTGACCTTCGCCGGACTCTCCGGCGGCGAAGCCGGGCTCGTCGAGGTCGTCGAAGAGGTACGCGAGATCCGGCTCCCCAGGGGCGGCAGCGTGATCGTGCAAGAGGCTCCTCTCACCGTCAAGGAGAGGCTGGACGTGTGGGGGACCGGAGGAGATTACCTCGGCCTCACGCGGCGGGTAAAGGAGAAGTTCGATCCGGGGTACACCATGAACCCCGGTAGATTCCTGGGAGGCATCTAGTGACCGAACGAGGCGGCGGTCGAAACGGCTCTGGCGGAGATGATCGTTACAGCGCCACAGACTCGACCGAGCGGCGAGACACCGAGGGCACGACGGGCGAGGAGGCGATGGCCGAGGCGATCGGCGCTGGGAGCCCGGAGGACGTCGGCCAGAGCACCCGCGCAGCGAGCGACTCGATACAGCAGACCGTCGGCGCAGACCGGGCGGAGAGCGGCTCCTACACGTTCCCCGCCTTCGACGACCACCACCCGCCGGAGAAGGAACTCATAGACGACTGCGTCCACTGCGGATTCTGCCTGCCGACCTGCCCGACCTATGTCCTCTTCGGCGAGGAGATGGACTCACCGCGCGGGCGCATCTACCTGATGAACAAGGGCCTCACCGAGGAGCCGATGAACGACGAGATGGTCCGCCACTGGGATCTCTGCCTCGGATGCATGGCCTGCGTTACCGCCTGCCCCTCGGGCGTGCAGTATGACAAGCTCATAGAGGCCACGCGTGGTCAGGTCGAGCGCCGCTACGAACGCAGGGCGGACGACAAGGCCTTCAGGGAGATGATCTTCCAGTTCTTCCCCTATCCCAACCGCTTGCGGGCAGTGGCCGCACCGATGCGCCTCTACCAGCGCTTCGGGATCGGGGACAAGCTGCGCAGGGCCGGCGTCATGCAACGCGTCCCGGCCAGGATGCGGGCTATGGAGGCGCTGCTACCGGATCTGCCCAAGGAAGAGAAGATCCCCGACCTCACGGGGCCTGTAGGCGAGAGGCGCCGCAGGGTCGGCGTCCTGACAGGCTGCGTGCAGCGGGTCTTCTTCTCCCCCGTCAACGCCGCAACCGTCCGCGTCCTCGCCGCCGAGGGCTGCGAGGTAGTCGCCCCCAAACAGGGTTGTTGCGGCGCCCTCTCCACCCACGCGGGCCGCGAGGAGGAGTCCCTGGACTTTGCCCGCAAGACAATAGACACCTTCGAGGACCTGGACCTGGACAACGTCGTCGTCAACGCCGCCGGCTGCGGCTCGACGATGAAGGAGTACGGCTATTTGTTGCGCGACGACCCCGAGTACGCCGAGAGGGCGAAGGCTTTCAGCGCGAAGGTCCGCGACGTCTCGGAGTTCCTGCAGGAGCTCGGCCCCGTGGCCGAACGCAATCCTCTGCCCGTTACGGCGGCCTACCACGACGCCTGCCACCTGGCGCACGCGCAAGGCATCCGCAGGCAGCCGCGCCAGACCCTCAAGCAGATACCAGGGATGGAAGTAAAGGAGATCAGGGAGGCCGAAGTCTGCTGCGGATCTGCTGGCATCTACAACATGGTCGAGCCCGAGCCCGCGGCCGAGCTAGGCGAGCGCAAGGCAAATAACATCCTGAATACCGGGGCGCAGATGATCGTCACCTCGAACCCCGGTTGTATGCTTCAGATACAGTCTTCCCTGAAGAAGATGGGACACGGAGGCCTCCCGATGGCCCACCCCATGGAGGTCCTCGACGCCTCCCTGCGCGGAGTGCCCGTAGAGACGCTACTCGACAAATAGCATGAGGGCAGCCCGCTCCCTCCTCGCCGTCCCCGCGACGCGCCGGAAGATGGTCGAGAAGGCCCTAGCCTCGGACGCCGACGCCGTATTCCTCGACCTCGAGGACGCAGTCACCCCCGAGAGCAAGGCCGCGGCCCGCGGGGACGTCGCCCGCGCCATCGACGAGCTCGACTGGAATGATCGTCCGACGCTCTTCAGGGCCAATGACCTCGAAACACCTTACTTCTACGGGGACCTGATCGAGGTAGTAGAAGAGGCCGGTAACTCTTTAGATGCCATCATAGTCCCGAAGGTGAACCGCCCCGAGGACCTCTACGCCGCCTCCGTCCTGCTCTCCCAGCTCGAACTGGCGATGGCCCTGGAGCCTGGCAAGGTAAAGCTCGAAGCCCAGATAGAGAGCGCAGAAGGGCTGACCAACGTAGACGCGATAGCCCGCGCCACCACCCGCCTTGATGCCCTTCATTTCGGTCCTGGCGACTTCGCCGCGAGCCTGAACATGCCCCTGACCAGCATCGGCGTGATGGACGAGTGGGACGAGGCCTACCCTGGCCACCGCTTCCACCACGCCATGCAGCGCATCGTGGTGGCGGCACGCGCCGCCGGGCTGCACGTCCTCGACGGTCCCGTCGCCGACTATGGCGACGAGGAAGGACTGCGCAGGAGCTGCCTGATCGCCCGTTCTTTAGGCTTCGACGGCAAGTGGTGCATCCACCCGGCCCAGATCGAAGTAGTCAACCAAATCTTCTCGCCTACTGAAGAAGAGGTGGAGTGGGCGAATAAGGTCGTCGCGGCCTACGAGGAGGCGAACGCCGCTGGCTCAGGATCGGTAAGCGTGGACGGACAGATGGTCGACGCCGCCTCCATAAAGCTGGCGCGCAACACGCTTGGCAAGGTCCCGAAGAAAGACCCTTGAGCCGAGTTCGAAGAAGCCACTGCTGCTCTGGTTACGTACACTACAGGGCTCCTGGCCTCGCGAAGGTATAACATGAACGGATGAATGGTCCGAAACAACCACCTTATGTGGCGCGATCCGTCAGACTAGATGCTCGCACCGTACGGTGGTTGCGGCTCTTGCTACTCGCCGCGGCGGCGACGGTGTTCGGTCTGCTGTATCTGCTGTTTGAGGGCTTTCGGTCCGAGACGAACCGTGCGCTGGGGATTCTGGGGCGTGGGGACATCGCAGGGCTCAGAGACTACATCCTCTCGTTCGGTCTCTGGGCGCCGGTAGCTTCGTGTTTTCTTATGCTATTGCAGGCATTGGCTGCGCCCGTGCCCTCCTTCCTGATCACCTTCGCCAACGGGCTCGCTTTCGGGGTGTTCTGGGGCTGGATGCTCTCCCTGTTCGGGCACGTGCTCGCGGCGGCCGTGTGCTTCGGGATCTCACGCGCCCTCGGCAGGGTCCCCGTGGAGGTGCTCGTCGGGAAGACGGGGCTCGAGTCTGCCGACCGCTGGTTCGCGCGGTGGGGGGTCTACGCCGTTTTCGTCGGACGTCTCCTGCCGGGCGTGGCCTTTGACGCCCTCTCCTTTGCCGCGGGGCTCACCCGGATGCGCTTCCGAAGCTTCATAGCGGCCACGGCCCTCGGCATCTTCCCCCAGACTTTGCTCTACTCGTACCTGGGACGCCAGGCGCCCGAGTACGTCGCCCTGTTCCTCGTGACCTCGGGTCTCGTGGTCTTAGGGGTAGTACTGGTCGCCGTCTTCAGGTACAGGAGGGAACGCCGCAAGCCCAAACGCGACCTGCGCTAGAAAAGACACGCCGATGTTGCGTGGGTTACATTTCGGGGAATAATGCAAAGCAGAAAAACGAGTGGGAGGAGCAGATGTGAGCACTACGACCTTGATCGTGATCATAGTGGTGGTCGTTGTCGTGGTTTTGTTACTGGCGCTGTTCTTCGCTTCGCGGCGGAGGGCTGCGCAGAGGAGTGAGGAGCAGCGCGAGCGAAGCAGGGAGGAGTTCGGCTCCGAGTACGAGCGTACGGCAGAGGAGAGAGGCTCTGAGGAGGAAGCCGAGCGGGAACTGAGGGAGCGTCGCGGTCGCGTAGAACGGCAGGTCGAGCCGATCTCCGAAGAGAGCCGTGGTCGCTACGAGGAGCAGTGGGGCGAGGTCGAGAGGGTCTTCGTGGATAATCCACAGAGATCCATAGAGATGGCTGATAGGACCGTCTCCGACATCCTGAACGAGCGCAACTTCGTCGCCGACGCCGGCCAGTCCGACGAGGAAACCGAGAGGAGCTTGGCCGTCATGCATCCCGACGTCGCCGACGACTACAGGGAGGCGCGGCGCATCAGGGCCGAAGTCGTGGCGCGTTCGGCCGGGCGCGCAGACGAAGGGTCGAATGAGGAGTCCACCGAAGAGTTGCGCCAGGCCATCGGCAAGTATCGTGCGGTCTACGAACGGCTCGTGACGGAGTAGAGCGGCGACGTGGGGGCGCTGGCCGCCGGGTTCTGGGGGTTCGTTGGGGGAGCATCACTCCTTCTGGGGGCGCTCGCCGGCATCTACGCCGGCGCCTCGAGGCGCACCATAGCGACCATCATGGCGCTCGGGGCCGGGGTCTTGATCTCCTCGGTCGCCTTCGAGCTCATGGACGAGGCTTACCAGATGGGGGCTTCGACGCGTCGGCCCTGGGGCTATTGGTCGGGGCCGTGGCGTTCTTCTTCGCCGATAGGGAGGTAAACAGGAGGGGCGCGTCGTAAGAACTCGGGAGATAAACAGGGTGACTCGGCGACTGCCATCGCCATAGGCGCGCTCATGGACGGCATACCGGAGTCGGCGGCTATCGGGATTAGCCTCCTCGAAGGCGGTAAGATTAGCGCCGCCCTCGTCGCCGCCGTCTTCCTCTCCAACGTCCCGGAAGGACTGTCCTCAGCCTCGGGGATGAAACAGGCCGGACGCTCGAAGTCCCACATCCTCGGGCTCTGGGGCGGGGTAACGTTGGTCTCTGCATTGGCCGCCCTGCTCGGCTACTTCTTTCTAGCAGGCGCCTCGGAGGACCTGATCGCCTCCATCCAGGCCTTCGCCGCCGGTGCGATCCTGACGATGCTCGCAAGCACCATGATGCCTGAAGCCTACGAGGAGGGCGGCGAGGTCGTCGCGCTCGTCACCGCTGTTGGCTTCCTCCTCTCGTTCGTCCTGAGCCACCTCGAGTAGGGCAGTGGCGCAAAGTAGGGGGCGACCCACCCTCGATATGCGCTCCCGCTACACACTTCGGACCATTTTTGCCGTTATGGGAGCAATAGACCGGGACAAGCCTTGTTGTGTAAGTTACTATCAACGCACGATTCGCGAACGAGGAGGGTCGATGGCTACATTGGTGTGTCCGTGCGCGCGGGGGGGAGACCTCTGGGGGGAGTTCTGGTGGGTAGGTCGGGAGTACAAGTGGGTGTTCTTCGATGACGACGAGGCCAGCGAGACTTACACCGAACAAGTCACGCACTGTCCGGGGTGCGGCAGACCCCTCGAACGGAAGATCCTGAAAGCGACAACCGTTTCCGTGCGCTAGGAATAGCGGAGGGCGTCACAGGCGCCTTTTTTGGAGTTCGGCACGACGCTTGATCTACGTGGCTGTCCCAGGAACCAGCTAACCCGGCGCTGCTAAGAACGTGCCATACGTTATCGGGTAGGTCGCTTCCGGTTGCAGCCACAGAGCATCTTCCGAGTCGTGGATTCCCGCTTGCGCGGGAATGACGATCATGTTGGAGGAAGGTGCTAGGAGTTGCCTTCGCCCAGGTTGTACACCGCGGAAGTGATCGTAGGGATTGCGTATCAGGTGTTAACGGTAAGGCATGTAGAATACGCAGACGAGTTCGGGAACCTGAGGTGGGGGTGATGGGCTATGGCGGAGAATCTGGTCACCAAGATCCTCGAGGACCACGTGGTCGAAGGGGCGCTCGATCCCGGCGAGGAGGTTGGGCTAAGGATAGATCAGACGCTGCTCCAGGACGCCACGGGCACGATGGCCTGCCTGCAGTTCGAGAGGATGGGCGTGGACCGCGCCCAGGTGGATTTCGCCGTCCAGTACGTCGACCATAACGTCATCCAACTCGACTTCAAGAACCCGGACGACCACCGCTTCCTGCAGTCTTTCGCCGCCAAGTACGGCCTTCACTACTCCCGCCCCGGGAACGGCATCTGCCACTACCTGCACGTCGAACGCTTCGGCAGGCCCGGCGCGACGCTCGTCGGGGCGGATTCTCATACCACTTCCTCCGGAGCCCTCGGGTCAATAGCGATCGGGGCCGGCGGTCTCGACGTGGCCCTCGTGATGGCCGGACAGCCCTTCCAGACACCTGCGCCCGAGGTCGTCGGCGTCGAGCTGACGGGCTCTCTCTCGGACTGGGTGACGCCGAAGGATGTAATCCTCGAGCTCTTGAGGAGGCGCGGCGTCAGGGGCGGCCTCGGGCGCATCTTCGAGTTCCACGGGGAGGGCGTCGCCAACATAGACGTCACGGGACGGACCACGATCTGCAACATGATCGCCGAGCTCGGCGCCACCGCGGGTATCTTCCCCTCTGACGAGCGGACGAGAGAGTGGCTGAGGATGCAGCAGCGCGAGGAAGACTTCGTGGAGCTCTCCGCCGACGAGAGCGCCGACTACGACGAGCGCGAGCACATAGAGCTTGAGAAGCTGGAACCCCTGATCGCAAGGCCCCACTCGCCCGGCAACGTCGTCCCCGTGAGCGAGGTGACGGGGACGAAGGCTGCGCAGGTCTGCATCGGTAGCTCGGTAAACTCCGGCTTCGAGGACCTTGCCGTCGCTGCTGCGGTCTTGCGGGACGAGACGGTCTATCCCGGTCTCGTCATGACAGTGACGCCGGGGAGCCGACAGATCCTCGACTCCATCGCCAGTACCGGCGTCTACTCTGACCTGGTGCGGGCGGGCGCTCGGATGCTCGAGCCCGTGTGCGGCCCTTGCGTCGGGATGGGACAGGCACCGCCTTCCGAGTCTGTCAGCGTCAGGACCTTCAACCGTAACTTCCCTGGACGCTCGGGGACGATGACCGACCAGGTGTACCTGACGAGCCCCACCACGGCGGTCGCGACCGCCTTGCGTGGCGTTATCACGGACCCCCGCGAGCTAGGGGAGTACCCGGATCTCCCCGAGGCTCCCGCGAACCCTGCGGTGGATGACCGCCAGATCCTGGCCCCTGCGTCGCCCGAGGAGGCACAGGGCATCGAGATTGTGCGCGGCCCGAACATCGAGCCGCCGCCCGAAGCCCCGGAGCTACCCGATTCCCTCGAGTGCACGGTCACCATCGTGGTCGAGGACGACATCTCGACCGGCGACCTCGCGCCGGACGGGGTAGAGGTCATGTCGTTCCGTTCGAACGTACCCGAGATCGCCAAATTCACCTTCCGCCGCTTCGACCCCGAGTACCACCAGAAGGCCCAGGAGATGGCGCCTGGCTTCATCGTCGGCGGGCACAACTACGGGCAGGGGTCGAGCCGCGAGCACGCCGCACTGGCACCGTTGCACCTCGGCATCAGGGCCGTTATCGCGAAGAGCTTCGCCCGTATCCACCGCAGGAACCTGATCTCCCAGGGCATCCTTCCACTTCGTTTCAAAGATGAATCAGACTACGACACCTTCGAGCAGGGACAGGAGTGGGAGCTGCCGGAGATCAGGGACCGTCTCGAGAACGGCGACGAAGAAGTACCGCTGAAGAAGGACGGCGACGAGGTAACGCTCCTCGCCGAGTACTCGAAGCGGGAGCGCGACATCCTTCTCGCCGGCGGCATCCTTCGCCAGTTGCGCGAGAAGGCGGAAAACCAGCAGCCCGAGGCTTCCCATAGAGTCTCTGGCGAAGCCGAACGGTAAGAGTCAGCTTCCCGTTCGATGCTTGTCGCCGACGGCTGGTCGTCGACCGGTTCTCTCCGGACGGAGGGCGGAGAGGAGCAGCAGCCCGACGCCGACGACTATCGCGGCGTCGGCGGCGTTGAAGATGTACCAGAAGCTGAAGTGGATGTAGTCCGTGACCTCTCCGCTGCTCAGACGGTCGAGTAGGTTCCCTGCGGCACCGCCAAGGATCAGACCGCACCCAAGCATCGTCAGCTTCGATGGTCGTCCCGAAAGCAGCATCCAGAACACGACGACGACGGCGACGGTGCTTCCGATGAGGAGAACCAGCTGGCTCCCGCCGAGGATACCGAAGGCCCCACCGTTGTTCTTTATGTAGGTGAGGCTGAGGAACCCAGGCACGAGGATGATGCTCTCCCCGACCCGCATCGAGCCCTCGACGACGGACTTTATCCCCTGGTCCACGACGAGGATCACAAGCGCGAGCGTGAGGGCGAACAGCAGGCTAGTCTGGCGTGACATTACGAGGTGGGATGCTTTTCAGGACCACTCATCGGCGTGTTGATCCTAGCATGATTCTCAGGCGGCGAGCCGAACCGTCGCCGAGCCCTGAACGTATGGCAGGAGCACCGACAGTGGATCCGGCGGGGAGAAGCTCTCGAACGTCTCGATCTCGAACCCGGCCTCCTCGATGGCCGCAACCGTCTCTCGATTAGGATGGCAGCCGCCGAAGAGCCGCCCCCATAGAGGCTCCAGGCGGTCCTGCCAGCGTGCCGTAGACCCCTCCGCGCGTACGTGCTCGATAAAGAGCAGCCGTCCGCCCGGACGCAAGACGCGCCGAATCTCGTCCAGTGTGGCCTCCTGATCCGGGACCGTGCACAGGACGAGCGTCGAGACCACGGTGTCGAAGCTCCCGTCGGGGAAAGACAGCGCCTCTGCCCCGGCCGCCGAGACCTCGATGGGAACACGAGCGTCCGCAAGCTTCTGGCCAAGCCTATTGCGCATGAAAGGATCTGGCTCGGCGACGATTACTCGATCTACATCACTGTAGTGCGCCAGGTTCGCGCCGGTGCCGCCGCCGATCTCGAGCACGGCGCCACGGGCCCCGCCGAGCAACCGCCTCCTGCGCTCGCCCATCCACCTACGTTCCGCGGATGTGGCCATCGCATCATAGAGCGCCGCGAAGATAGGATGTCCGCGTTCCACTTCGCTGGCTTCGTGGATGTCGCGCGATTTCCTCATGCCTCTCCATCCGGAGTCTGCCACGTCTGAAGCACTTCAGCTAGTCAGCTTTGTTTGGGAGTGGGCGTTCGTCTTGCCTTGCGGTGGATGAGACCCAGCGTCGTTTTCCAAGGAGCTTAGCTGCGTATGGGAGCCAGACTGGCAGGCACTTGCTGACATGCTGAAGTGCTGAGAGCCGCCGCAGGCGGCGTGCTGACCAGCTGACAGGCTGGACTACGGACCTACCTACTTTCGGTCCTGGGACCGATGCCGAACTGGTGGTTCGGGAGTACCTTACTTTCGTAAGTCAAAGTGCGACAGAGAGGAGCAGCGATGGAGGCGAAGGATCACAACTACGGGGTCGCCGGAGATGAGGTCGCCCAGGAGCAGGGCCCGGTAACCGAGGAGCGAGGCCCGGTTACGATGGGAACGCAGGAGGAGAGAACGCTATCGGTGCTCGCGCACCTCAGCATTTTTCTCAATCTCGTCACCGGGTTCCTCGGGCCCGTGGCCGCCCTAGTCATCTGGCTCGTCTACAGAGACCGGTCGCGCGTCGTGGCGTTCCAGGCGTTGCAGTCGATGTGGTACCAGGTGGCGTGGCTTGTGGTCCTGGTCGCGGGATGGACCCTGACGACGCTCTTGATGATCGTCTTGATCGGCTTCCTACTCGTCCCGGTTATGGCCCTGATCACGGTGGTGCCCTTCGTGCACAGCGCATACGCGGCCTACCGCGTGAGCAAGGACGGCGAGTTCCGCTACCCGCTGATCGCCGATATGATCGAAGCCCGTTAAACGACCACCGAGTACCGGCGCCCCCGACCTTTTCGGATCGGGGGCGCCGCTCCAGACGGGTTCTCATTCCGGCGTTGCACCATTTGCCCTTGTCGTACGTATACACATAGAAAGTGGATCCTCGAGGAGGATAGAGATGCTGGACAGCAGGGAAAGTTATCCCCCGAAGGCAGTCCCTGATCCCGTGTCGGGTACGGGGAGCCGTCACATGACGGAGCTACTGCTCCGCGTACTCAGGAGCATCGAGCCCTACGAGGCTTGTATCCTCGAGGCTGAGCGGGATGGTGACTTCGAGGTCGCCGCCTTCCTGCGTGAGTTGCGGCGCCAGGACCTCGTCTGGGCCAGGGAAGCGACCCGTTTGCTAAAGAAATCCCTCGAAGCGGCTTACGTAAACCTCAAGGAAGAGGGAGAGTCGTACGTCCAACTATCCGTTGGATCTTGACGCAGTTTGTTAGCGGAGGCGGTACACGAATCGCTTACATACGAAACACGGCTACAGGTATCGGGATCTGTCTGGGGTTCGCGTACGCCCGCGGTGGGGTATCTACTCGGGAGTATCGACCATGACCCGAACGAGGTGCTCTATGGCCTGCTCTGGGTTATCGGCGAAGCCAGTGTGGACCGGAGAGGGCTGCACGACCGTGCTGCGCGGTGCGACGAGCCACCCGAAGCGCTGGCCCGCAGGCAGAAGCCCCACGGCACCGGCATCGGGTCCGCCCTCGCACACCTGGCGCGCGACCTCGAGGTGTGCCTGGACGGTCTCGAGGTCGAGGTTGGGGTCGAGCGCGCGCAGACGTTCCGGGTCGAGGTGGATGCGCGCGTCGAGGAACTTCGCGTCCTGGCAGTAGAGCACCACTCCCGCGTTTATGAACTCACCGCGTTCGACGCGCGGTACTACGCGCAACAGCGCGTACTCGAAAAGGCTCACCGCACGGCCTCCTCCAGCGCACGTACCCACGGTCTCGGCTCCCGCAAGCGGGCACTCAGGTAGGTAAGGTAGGCGGAGCGTACATCTTCGACGCTCCCGAAGCCCGGCTCGTCGATGAGCCACTCGTCGGGGATCATGCCCACGACGGAGCGAAGAACCTCAGGGGTTAGCCGGGGGGCGAGCGCCGCGTCGGCTTCTGGGATGGAGCCGGCGAAAGGGAGCAGGACGTGGTTCCTGACCGAGGCAAAAGGGTGCTGGCTCGTGCTCTCCAGGGCCGTCCCATCCCTCACCGGCCAGTTGTGGTGTAAGTACAACGACGCCCCGTGGTCTATGAGCCAGAGCCGATCGTGCCAGACCAGGAGGTTCGTGTTGCGCGGGGTGCGGTCGACGTTGGTCACGAGGGCATCGAACCAGACGATGCGCGAGGCGAGACCGGAGTCGGGCGGCTCTACGAGCGGATCGAAGCCAAGAGAGCCTGGCAGGTAGTCAAGCGCCAGGTTCAGGCCCGCGCTCCTTTTCAGCAGGTCCTGTATCTCGGGGTCCGGTTCCGAGCGGCCCAACTCGGGCGCGAGGTGGGCGAGCACGACCTCAGGCACGAGGAGTTCCAGGCGACGGGCGATCTCACCGGCGACCAACTCGGCCACCAAGGCCTTGCGGCCCTGTCCGGCCCCGCGGAACTTGAGGACATAAGTCCCGAGATCGTCCGCCTCCACAATCGCAGGCAGCGAACCCCCCTCACGCAGGGGCGTCACATATCGTGTGGCGGTCACGGTGCGGAGCAAATCATGGTCCAGTGGTCGGAGTGCCGCGCCATTGTCGCACTCGTCCACCCCTTCCACAACGGATCTAAAGCGGTTCGCAGGAGGCGCAGCCTCCCAGCGAACCGCGGCTACAGGCATCAGGTTTCAGCCAAAACAGGCTGACAAGCTGAAGTGCTGACATGCTGAAATGCTTTGAGAGCTCATTCTGTAGACCTAGCCAACTTCGACCCGAGGTCCGATGTGCGTTTTCAGCAACCCGCATATCGTAATTGCGTAGAGTGTAGGCGGCAGAGGAGAAGGTCGTGCTCGGATGGCGAGGGTCAGTTTCGACGGAGCGAGGAGGAGGATTCGTGGAGGAAACCGCGGCAGAGCTCATGATCGAGGCCACGGGCGTCCAGAAGGTGTACGCCGCCGGCGGCCTGCGGGTGCGGGCGCTCAGGGGGGTGGACCTCGGGGTCAGACGCGGGGAGATGGTCGCCATTATGGGCCCTTCGGGGAGTGGGAAGACCACGCTCTTGAACGTGCTCTCCGGTCTCGACGATCTCTCCGGCGGCGAGGTCTACGTCGACGGCGAGTCCATAAAGAGTATGTCTGACAGGAGGAGGACGCGCTTCAGGGCTGAGAAGATGGGCTTCATCTTCCAGTCATACAACCTTATCCCCGTCCTCTCCGCGATCGAGAACATCGAGCTTCCGCTCCTGGTCGCCGGCAAGAAGCCGAAGAAGGCGCGAGAGTGGGCGCAGGACGCCATCGAGATGGTCGGGCTCGCGGATCAGGCCAGGAAACGTCCGGCCGAGATGAGCGGTGGCCAGCAGCAGCGCATAACCGTCGCCCGCTCGCTCGTGAACAACCCGGCCATAGTCTGGGCCGACGAGCCGACCGGCGCCCTCGACTCGGAGACGTCGAAGGGGATCATGGACCTCCTGGTGAGCATGAACGAGTCGCAGAAGCAGACCTTCGTCCTGGTCACCCACGACGCGGCGGTCGCGGCAAGGGCCGACCGCACGATTCGCATGCGCGACGGTCGCATCGAGAGCGACGAGTCGAACGGGAAGGGTGAGTAAGGTGGAGGAGCTCTTCGGCGTTCCGACACAGCAGCTCGTGTGGATCCTCCTCGCCGTCGTCGGGGCGGCGGCCCTGCTCCTCGGTCTCTCCGCCCTCCGCAACCGCGTCTCCTTCAGGATGGCGGCCCGCAACCTGCCGCGCCGCCGCACCCAGACCATCCTCGTCGTGCTCGGCCTGATGCTCGCGACCATGCTCTTCTCCGCTTCTTTCACCACAGGAGATACTCTCACCAACTCCCTCCGCGTCGAGGCGCTCGAGAACCTGGGACAGGTCGACGTACAGGTCCAGGCCAAGGGCTCCGGCACCTCAGGCCAGCAAGAGTTCGGGCAGACAACCTCAGAACGCGCCGGCTACTTCGACGCCAAGGTCGCAGACGAAGTGCGCGACCGGCTCTCTGACGAAGTCCGTGTCGCTGGCGTGGCCCCCGCGGCCATCGAGACCGTCCCCGTGACGGCCAAGGGCAGCGACTTCAGTGAACCCAGCACCGACGTGCTCGGCGTGGACGAAAGCTCCATGGACGGTTTCGACAGGATCACGACCTCATCGGGCAAGAAGCTCGAACCTACCGATCTTGGCAAGGACGAGATCTATCTGAGCGCCGACGCCGCGAATGGTCTCGACGTCGGCAAAGGAGACGAGATCGAGGCAGCCTTCGCCCAGAAGCCCGAGATGACCGCAGCCCCTAACGCACCTCCGTTCGCTGCCAAGTTCCCCGGTGCCGCACTCGTTCCGCAGCCTTCGGAGTTGACCGTGGCTGGCGTCTACGAGAGTGGGGCGAACCCGGCCTCTTCTACCTCGATGGTCATGCCCCTGCAGAGGTTGCAGGAGAGGGTGGGAGAGGAGGGCCGGATCAACGCCGTCCTCATCACCCACAAAGGCCCGGCCATCGAGGGCGCCGCGGGCACTAATGCCACCATAGACAAACTCAAACCGCTCCTCGAGGATAAAGACCTCGAGGCCGAGCCCGTCAAGAAAGACGCCATAGATCAGGCCGATGATGGTGGGGAGACCTTCACGAGCATCTTCTTGCTCTTCGGGCAGTTCTCAGTGGCGGCGGGTGTGCTCTTGATCTTCCTGATCTTCGTGATGCTCGCCGCGGAACGCAAGCACGAGCTCGGGATAGCCCGGGCCGTCGGGATGCGCAGGGGACACCTGATGCGCATGTTCGCCTTCGAGGGGGCGCTCTACGCCCTGCTCGCGAGCGCCCTCGGGAGCGTCGCCGGCGTCGGGGTCGGCTGGCTGATGGTGCGCGTGATCGGCAAAGCGTTCGCCGGTTCAGGATTTACGATCCGCTTCGCCACAAGCCCCGAGAACATCGTCATAGCGTTCTGCCTGGGCATGGTGCTCACGTTCGCCGTAGTCCTGATCTCCTCCTGGAGGGTGAGCCGCTTGAACGTGGTCAGGGCCATCCGCGACATCCCCGAGCCCGACAGAAGGGGCCGCAGCGTCAAGGGCGTCCTCCTTGCGCTCGCGACCCCGCTCGTCGGTGCCTGCCTCGTCTGGCAGGGCCTCCAGGTGGAGCAGACAGGCATATACATGCTCGGGCTCTCGCTCCTCATCGTCGCGGCGGCGCTCGTGGCCCGTGTTCTGCGGGTGCCAGACCGGATCTCCTTCACGGCGGCGGGCATACTGTTGCTCGGGCTCTGGCTCCTGCCCTTCTCGTTCGCGCCAAGCGGGATGACGGAAGGTATAGACCTCTTCTTCATCTCGGGCGTCATGATCGTGCTCGCCGGCGTGTGGGTCATAATCTACAACTCCGACCTCCTGCTCGGCGCCGTCGTCGCCCTTTTCGGCTGGCTGCACGGGATGCCACCCGTCCTCAGGGCCGCCGTGTCCTACCCGTTGCAGAGCCGCTTCCGTACGGGCATGACCCTCGCCATGTTCTCACTCATAGTCTTTACCATCGTTACCATGAGCTTTATAACCGCCGCCTTCGGCTCCATCTTCGAGGACACGGACCGGCTCTCAGGCGGCTTCGACGTGCGCGCCGACGCAGGCTACGCGGCCCCGATCTCGGACATGAACAATGCCCTGAAGAATGCGAAGGGCCTAGACGAAAGCTACTACACCGCGGTCGGTACCATTACCGGGCTATCCGTGGACGCGAATCAGAAGGGCACGGACCGCAAGCCGAAGAGCCTCTTCCTGCAGGGCGTGGACGGTGGCTACACCAAGAACGTCGGCTACGGCTTCAAGTCCACCGTCGCCGAGTACGACACGGCAGACGAGGTGTGGAGCGCGCTGCGGACCGAGAAGGACACCGCGGTTATCTCATCAGACCTTGCACCAAGCAGGTCCAACTTCGAGGTCGGCGACCCTGCGCCCGCCATAAAGCTCTCTGGGTTCTACGGTGAAGACGCGATGCTCCCCGACGACCTCTACATACAGGTCGAGGATCCGCAGTCGGGCAAGACGCGGAACCTGCACGTGATCGGGGTGCTCGAAGACACGGCGTTCTTCGCGCCGGGCGTGATGTCCTCGCGGGCGACGGTGGACGACCTCGCGGGATCTCCCCTCCCGGCGCAGAGTTACCAGTTCAGGTTGAAGGACGGGGTGGATCCAAAGATAGCCGCGAAAGATCTGGAGAAAGCGTTCTCGCAGAACGGCCTCCAGGCCGTTGCTATAGAGAAAGAGATCGAAGACGGTTCGACCTCGCAGGGGCTCTTCAACAACCTGCTCATGGGCTTTATGGGGCTCGGACTCCTCGTCGGCATCGCGGCCCTCGGCGTCATCGCGGCCCGCTCCGTGGTCGAGAGGCGGCAGCAGATCGGGATGCTCCGCGCCCTCGGGTTTCAGCGGGGGCAGGTGCGGCTCGCCTTCCTTATAGAGTCGTCTTTCGTTGCCCTGCTCGGCATCGGGCTCGGTGTCGCCCTGGGCGCCGCGCTCTCAGTCGGGATAGTGGACTCCTTCGCGGAGCAGATCTCCGGTATCCGTTACACGGTGCCGTGGAGCACTCTTGGCGTGGTTGTTGGCCTCGCCTACGTCGCCTCGCTGCTCACCACCTTCCTCCCTGCCAGCCAGGCCTCGAAGATCTACCCTGCCGAAGCCTTGCGCTACGAGTAATAGCGGGATTAGGAACGGTTCAACCGTTCCTAATCCCGCGCTAGTCAGCATTTCAGCCAGTCAGCACGTCAGCTCTTAGCATTTTGCTGAAATGCTGGATGGTCCGCAAGGATCCTCGCTTTCGTCCTTGGGACCGAGCATCGTTGCGACCTCGGGCCGATGCGCTGCGTCTTGCGCGGTACTAAACTGACCTGAGTCATGAGTGAGATCTTCGCGCTCCGGCGGTTGCGGTGGAAGTTGACGCTCAGCTACACGCTCGTGGCCGCGGTAACGTTGCTCGCCCTGGAGTTGATCCTGGCCGGCGGCCTGGTCGCCTTCCTGAACTCCGATCTCTTGCCGAGGCTGGTGGTGCAGAACTTTAGGGACGAAGTGGCGCCGCGTCTCGAGAAACCCCTGAACCAGGAACCGCCGGATACCCAATCTATCCGAGAGAAGCTCGTGGGCTTCGCGGACCGTTCCGGTGTCCGGGGTGCCGACAGGCCCCCACCGCCCCCCACGAGCCTGAGTAACTACACGGCGGACCAGGGCTCCCTCCTCGTGGTCGACGACAGACGCCGCCTGCTGGTCTCAGTCCCAAAGATGCAAGGTTTTCCCGAAGGCAAGAGGTTCGATACTCGGAGCATCCCAGGCCTGAAGCCGCTGGTGAACGCTGCGTTCGATGGCGAGGAGAACTCGGGCCGCCTCTCTTCGAACTTAGACGGCCAGGTGGTGACCGTCACGCCCATAGAGGGCAAGAAGGGCAGGGTCGCCGGGGTACTTGTCGGCACCCTGCAGCTGCCGAACCTCACGGCGCCGCTACTCATCACGGTCGGGATCAGCGCGATCATCCTGGCGATACCGGCCGCTTTTCTGGGCACTCTCTTCGGCTTCTTTACCGCCTGGAGCCTGACCCGGCGCATTGGGCGCCTCGCCCGGGCGGCCCGGTCGTGGAGCAGGGGCGACTTCTCCGTGACGACGAAGGACCGCTCGAGGGACGAGCTCGGCCAGCTCTCTCGTGAACTCAACAGCATGGCGGCCGAGCTCGAAAACCTCCTCCAGGCGCGGGGAGAGCTCGCGACGCTGGAAGCCCGCAACCGCTTCGCCCGTGACCTGCACGACTCCGTCAAACAGCAGGTCTTCGCGACCTCGCTCCAGATCGCCGCGGCCCGCGCCCTGATCGAGAAGGACACGGACTCGGCCGAGTCCCATCTCGCCCAGGCAGACGAGCTGGTACGCCAGGCCCAGAAAGAATTGAACGTCCTGATCCAGGAGATGCGTCCTGCGGCCCTCGAAGGAAAGGGCCTCGCGACGGCGCTACGCGAGTACGTTGCACGCTGGTCGGAAGGGGCCGAGATCCGGGCTGAATTTCATGTCAGGGGCGAGCGTAGGGCGCCTCTTGAAGTAGAACAGGCGCTCTTCCGCGTCGCCCAGGAGGCGCTGGCCAACGTCGCCAGGCACAGCGGAGCCAGACACACCGCAGTCGACCTGACCTACGCTGCAGGCGCCATTACCCTGATCGTCGCTGACGACGGCCGCGGCTTCGACCCCTCGTGGAACCCTGGCGGGGGCTTCGGCCTCCAGAGCATGCGTGAGCGGCTGGTCAGGCTAGGGGGACACCTCAACGTCGAGAGTTCGCCGGGCAAGGGGACGCGAGTCGAATGCTTCTGTCCTGTACGGGAGCAGAAAGGTGAGAACCTATGAGCGAGCCGATCACGGTCCTGCTGGTGGACGACCACGCGCTGGTGCGGCAGGGGGTACGCGCCTTTCTGGAGACGCAAGGCGACATCAGCGTGGTCGCGGAGGCCGGGAGCGGGGAGGAGGCCGTGAGGCTCGCCGCCGAGCACGCCCCCGACGTCGCCTTGATGGACCTCATCATGCCTGGCATGGACGGCGTCGAGGCGACGCGGCGCCTCGTCGCGAGCTCGCCGCGCACGAACGTCGTCATGCTCACCTCCTACCACGACGACGAACACGTCTTCCCCGCTATCCGGGCCGGCGCCCTCTCCTACGTCCTCAAGGAGATCGGCCCCGACGAACTCGCCGACGCCGTCCGCAAGGCCGCCGCTGGCGAGGCCGTGCTGCACCCTAGGGTGGCGGCGCGCGTGGTCAAGGAGCTTCACGGCGCCAGGCGCTCCGAGCCGAACGTCTTCCACGACCTCTCCGACAGGGAGCTCGAGGTGCTAAAGCTGATCGCCGAAGGACTACACAACTCGGAGATCGCGGCCCGCCTCTACGTGAGCGAGAAGACGGTCAAGAGCCACGTCTCGAACATCCTCTCCAAGCTACACCTCGCAGACCGTACCCAGGCCGCCGTCTACGCCTGGCGAGAGGGCGTCGTCCGGCGCGACGGATAGCGGGTTTGGGAAGGGTTTACCTACCGAAACCCGCGCTGGTCAGCAATTCAGCTCTTCAGCCTGTCAGCTTCTTGTTTGCTGACCTCTAATACCGGATCCGTTTGAACGTGACCGCGTTCGGTCAACGGACATATAGAGGTGCCCCGCCGTACGCCATTCCCGCGCAAACTTCGTCCTTGCGTTCCGGATTCATCATAGCCAGCCACGACGAATCCGCCGCTTGATACGGAGCGTCTATCCACCTAGTCGCATCCTTATGCGGTACCACAAGATCTGGCGTTTAAGATTGAATACTGGACGGGGCTGGCTAGCGTTTTGCGGCCCTACAAGACCAGGGTTATGCAGAATCCTGCATCTGGACTTCGGAGAATCTACCTTCCACGACGTTGGTTGCATAAGGCTCCTTGGAGGGTTGTTTTGTGTCTACCGAAGGCCCTAACATACGTACTGGGGTGTCATAGGTAAGGCGGTTCGGGTGGCGCTTGTGGCTTCGCGAAAGCATGGGGTGACTCGATGAACGATAGAGATGTTTGGGGGCGGGAAAGGCGGCAGCGATCCGAAGCGGCGTGGGAACGCTTCCTTCTGGCCGAGCAGCGCGCGCTGGTTGCCAGGGCGGAGGGCATCCTGGCGCGCGCTCTTGGTGAGGCGCTGCCGGAGGAGTCCCAGGAGGAACTAGAGCGCATAGCCCGAGAAGATCAGCGCTTGGCCCAGGAGGGGATAGTCAAGCTCAGGGTGGGCGAGGAGATCCTCTACAAGCACATAGAGGAGCTAACCCGCGAGGACCGCTGGGCCAGGATAGAGCCGAGCGTGAGGAGGTCGATTGGCTCATGAACCGCCTGAGGCTTCGCAAAGAACAAAGCCGCTAGGGAGGGCTCATAGGAGGTCAGGACTATGCGAACTTCTTCTTAGAACACGTCAACGCGAAGTTTGGAGAATAACCCTTCCACGCACTCCGCAAGCAACGCCTGGAGCGCAGAAGGAACGGGGACCCCTCGCCTCCCGTCCCCCGTCATTTAGCCTGAACTTCTTAGAACTCCGTAAAGCGGAAGTCCAACTTCCGAGTATTTCCGAGTATTCACCTTCGACGCACTCTGGTGAATTGAGGGCTGCCCATGGTCGCCGGTTCATCGGGGATTCATCGCCGAGTAGTTCACTTCATAAGCCCCGGTCGGGGGAGGATGGGGAACCAGAACCGACCGGGGCCTTCTTAGATGGATTGTACTGCACGAGGGGCTAGCGGCTAGATTGGCTGCAGCTGCTCCACGGGACCGGGGATATGCGAACTTCTATGAGAAGGCACTGTTTGTCAAGCCGACGTGGCGGCCGCCGTGTGGTGTGAACCGACCGCTCTCTGCCCTTCGCGCTATGCTTCTATTCGCACTCTCGGGGAGCCCTATCTCTTTGGTGGCTCGGTGCATAGGATGAGATCCGTCTTTTCGAGCCAAAGGCGCTGCAATCTTCTTAGCGGTCTCTCCTCCTAGAGAAGATGGACCAAGTTCGCATGGCGCAGTCGCCTTTAGATCCGAAGCGCGTTCGGGCGAGGAGGGCCGTGGTCATCCGCCACTTTAGAGCCGCCTGGCCGCCGTAGCGGTATCTTCACCTCCTGTTTGCTCCTCTGAGCCATCGCCTCCGTTCAAGCTACCTCCTCCTCTTGTCGCCGATGCGCCTGGCGGAGCGGGTCGTAGACCTCTCCCGTAACTCACAGGCGGTGCAAGAGCATTCTACGAGCTTCAGTGAATGGCCACGCGAGCGTCCAGGAGGGCGGCTGAGGTAGTGACGGGGCTTCGGGTCAGTCTCTGTTCAAGTACCCCTGGCACTCCCGGAAACGCACGGTATCGGCCTCGCCTTCTGGCAGGCTGAGCAAGGACATCTGCCAAGTGGCTACTTCTGGGGCGAAGTTCGGAGAATGCGACACATTCGAAGTTCCCAGCGCTAGAGAGTGGGGCTCCTCGGTCTCTGGACTGACCTCTATCCCAAGATGCTAGATTCGTCTTCGCGCAATTCGTACCCGCAAGAGCGGCAGCGCTACTCAGAGGATTCCTCAAACGCCATCAAGCCACCGAGCTCGTAATCGATGCCAGTAGGCTCGAGGTCCTGGACGTCCTCTGAATCGGGTGTCCCGCGCACTATAGGCGTGGCGGGCTGTGCGCATCTGGGGTAGTGTGTTCTTCCTCCACGTGCGCTCCTATGATACGAAGGAAAGGTAGCCCTCCACAAGGCAGACTCTAAGAGGACATGCCTCGCCAGAAACGGTCCGGCCCATGTATGCAGTAAGGGCGGCTGAACCCACCGAGGCGTCGATTCAGCGCCGGCTCGTGCCAGGGTCTCACTTGCCAGGAAAACCTCGGCCGTGAGGTTCCTCCGGTGTTCGGTCATAGCAGTGCCTCCCGTTGGAGGCTCCTGCGGAAGGTGCCCTCAGCCGCGTTGCTTGGCCATCGTCATTAGCTTGCGGGCGGTTCGCCAATTGCGGGCGGTCGCCGCAACGCCCAGCAGCTTCTCGGCGTTCGCGGCGAGCTTGGATCTTCCTACGCCGTCGGGCGCGTGCAGGTAGAAAACCGCACCCTCGAGAACGAAACGCTCCCGATCGCCTTTGATCCCTTCGAGAGCCTCTAGATCGGGACGTTCCGGCGAGGAGGCCAGGAAATATACCTGCAGGGTCTTGGGTTCGGTTTCTGCTTCGGGGAACGGATTCGACCGAACCGCCCTTTCCATTTCCTCCGATCCCAACACGAGTACCTGGGGCTCGAAACCGTGGCTCTCCTCGATCGCAGCCCGAATCCTCTGCGAAAGCAACGAGGCATCGGTTTCCTCGCTCTGGAAAACCGCGTTACCGCTTTGGATGTAAGTCTCGACGTCCTGCGCGCCGACGTTCTCGAGAATGGCCACGAGGTCCTTCATCGGAAGGATGTTCTTCCCCCCGACGTTTATCCCTCTGAAGAGGGCAACCCAAGTCCTCATCCGATCCCTACTCCTCCCGTAGCCAACCCTTTCGCCAATGCCCGCGATCCGACGCCCCACACACTCCCCGGTGCGACCCCTAGTGACGATTCTACCGGCGCATCGGGCGCGCCCCACCACCCATCTGCCTGAATAGGCGAGCTAGGCCCGCTTGGCAAGGGTGGGAAGGTCGGATCTCTCGATACTTCAGGAGAACCGGGGCTCTTAGCAGCCCCGGCCCCCTTAAGCCTCCGTGGCCGAAGAGTTAGTGGTGGTTAGCCTGCTTCGATCCACCACCCGGGCCCACGAAGTTGCCCGGTCCGGGCGGCCCACCCGGATCGTGGCACGGCGGTTTCTTGGGCGGGGCACAGTCCGGATCACCGAACGCCACACCCGCAGCGCCGATCGACATGCTCAGCGCCAACACGAGCGCCGTGATCAACAACGCAATACGCTTCTTCAGCTTCTCACCCCCTTCCCTTCGTCTGAAGATCGTCGAAAAAAGAACGACCGACCACCCCCTTTCGGTGGGGTAGCCGGTTGCGCCACTGGCTCTGCCCGTCTCTTTCGAGCGCCCATCTTACGGAGGCGGGCTTCTTAGCCTCTACCCGGATGTACGACCCGGCCACCCTAGCAGGCGGCGATGAATTTGCGATGAATTCTGGAGGAAACGAGTGCTGATAGCTGATGGCTAACAGCTTGCAAAGGGGCTCATGAGCCCCTTTGCAAACAGATCCTACTGCGTGGCGCTCGTCCCGCCAGTGCAGATGGCGCCTGGTTCGGGGGTCTGGGGCCCCTGACGGTAGGCATTGATAAAGCTCTCCAGGTCGGGGTCGCTCGCGCCGTCCAGGTACACCTGTTTGCCCCAGGCCGAAGCCACTACGGGGGTGTTGTCGGGCAGGTCTGGATAGGGGCTGGCCAGGATGTAGGTCTGGCTCTCTGCGATGTCCTTCAGCTCGTTTACCTGGTCCTGCGGAAGGTCGGGGGAGTAGGTGATCCAGACCGCCCCGTGCTCCAGGGAGTGTACGGCATTCTCGTCGCGGACGGGCTTGTCATAGAAGCCGCAGTTCTGCCAGATGGGGTTGTGCGCGCCTCCGACCGGAGGGCTCTGCTCGTAGTCCACGTCTCCTTCGGTGTGCTGTCCGGCCGGGCCAACGTCGTAGGTCTTTACGTCGCCAGGGGCGCCGCTTGCGGACTGCTGCCTGGCATCCACCACCGCAAGTGCGATGAATCCCCCTACGAACAGGACGATAACCGCGCCCACTATCAGATACGTTCTTGTGGAGCCCCCCGACCCGGTGCCCTGGCGTCTTACCCTGCTCTTGGTCAAAATCTTCCTCTTTCTAGCCTGAGGTGAGATCGTAGCACATGCAAAGCGGTTCTCCGAGGCTTCAGGCATCAGGTATCAGGCTACAGGTTTTCTTTGTAACCGGAGGGGCACGCATAACACCCTGGTGGGTCAAACAATCCGACAGGTGTCGTCAGAATACCTGCGCTACGAGCCACACGGCCAGCGCCGCGAGGGCGATCCAGATAGCCTCCACTACTACGGCGGCTACCCTGATGACTGGCCTGTCCTTCGCGCCACTTGGCGAGGACCGGCGGTGGGATCATTCCTATCGCGAACGCGATCCCGAGCGGGACGATGATCAGATCGTCGAGGTACCCGAGGACGGGGATCGGGTCGGGTGAACCTCCCCGCCACTGGGCTCGAAAACGATTTCGAACGCGAAGAACGGACAGCAGGAAGTTATCGGCAACAGTCGTCTTCGCAGGGATCGCGGGGCATGATCTGGGCGGTACAGCAGCTTTGGCCGCGCCACGACTCACGTCCTTCCCTGACGGCGACGCTTGCGATGAGGAGCGCCGTAACGGGGTCGGCCCACCACAGGCCGAAGAGCGCGTTCGCGCCGAGCCCGACGAGCAAAGCAGCGGAGAGGTAGGCGCAGAGCATGTTCTGCTGGCCTTCGCTCTTCGTCGCCGAAGAACCGAGCTTATCGCCTACGCGGGCTTTGGCGATGGCGAGCGGGGGCATGGTCGCCAGCGTGAAGGCTGCGAGACCTATGCCGATCCAACTTGCCTCGGGCCGCTCTCCGGTAAGGAGGCTCCTTATCGCCTCGAAGCCGACGTAGGCCGCTATGAGGTAGAAGCTAATCCCGATGAGCTTCTGGGCCCTACGCTCCGCGGTCTCCGAAGAGGCGCGCACAGCGGCGAAGCGCCAGAGAAGTATGATCCCTGCCAGCGATTCGATCAGCGAGTCGGCCCCGAAACCGACGAGCGCGATCGACCCCGCAACGATCCCAGCACCGACTGCGATCGCCGCCTCCACGCCGTGCCAGCCTACGCCGAGCCAGGCCAGGAGCTTCGCCCGCCTGACCAGCCGTTCCCGCTCGCCTATCTCTGGCGGCTTGCGCGACAACTGCAAGGGCTGGCCGCTCACCGGACGTCGAGACACAGTAGATGGCAGTGCTCATCGTTCATAGGGTCATTATAACGTTCGTTGATACGCTGGTACGAGCGCGATTAGCGTCGGTCGAGGCGGGAGGGGAAGCGCAGGGTCTGAAGTGAGGCTTGATGGTCGCCCACATGGTCGACCTGGAGGGTGGTATGGGAGATGTCGAACTCTTGAGTGAGGAGCTCTTCGAGTTCGCGCCGGCGGGCGTGGCAGTCTTCCTGACCGCCGACGAGGACGTGGGCGGAGAGGGCAGGGAATCCCGAGGTGATGGTCCAGATATGGAGGTCGTGGACCTCGATAATGCCCTCGGCTGCTGCCATCTTCCGGCCGACTTCTTCGGCGTCCAGGCCGCGTGGTGTCGCTTCGAGCAGGATGTTTGTCGAGTCTCTGAGGAGTGTCCAGGAGCTGCCCAGGATCAGAATCCCGATGGCGACGCTGACCAGGGGGTCCGCGTAGCGCCAGCCGGTGAGGATGATGATGGCTGCGGCGACCATCGCGCCTACCGAGCCAAGGGCGTCGGCGAGCACGTGGCGCATGGCGCCCGCCACGTTCAAGCTCTCACCACCTGAGCGGTAGAGAATGGCGGCGCCGACCGCGTTGACCAGGAGTCCGAGCGCGGCGACAGCCAGCATCGGTCCTCCGAGGACCTCTGTCGGTTCTCTGAAGCGTGCGTAGGCTTCCACGAAGACCCAGATCGCGATCGCCACCAGCGTTACCCCGTTCGCCAAGGCTGCCAGGATCTCGGCCCGTCGGTAGCCGAAGCTCTTCTCCGGCGTCGCCGGTCTACCCGCCAACCAGGCAGCGAACAGGGCGACCCCGAGCGAGAGATTATCCGAGAGCATGTGTCCCGCGTCCGCGAGCAGGGCGAGGCTCCCCGCGAGAAGGCCTCCGATGATCTCCACTACCGTGAAGCTCGCGGTCAGGGCGAGCACCACGGCTAGTGCGCGGCGGATCCCGTCCCGAGCGTTCGCCGTGTGCTCGTGTTCGTGGTGGCCCATAGGCTTATTCTATCGCCCGCAGAACCGATAGCGGGTTTAGGAAGGGTCCAACCCTTCCTAAACCCGCGCATTTCAGCCGGTCAGCATGTCAGCTTCTTGGTTGCTTATGGGCCGAGGAGCTGATTGTTCGGCGTGCGTAAGGTTCAACACTTATGCGTGGCGCTGAAACCGGCGTACGTCAGCCAGTCAGCTATTTGTTTTGGCTGAAATGCTGAAGTGCTGACAAGCTGAAATGCTTGCAAAGAGGTTCAACCTCTTTGCAAGCTGCACCTACTGAGAAGACTCGCCGAGGGTTACTTCCAGCTGCTTCTCGTCTCCGTTGCGGAAGACTGTCAGGGTGACAGTGTCGCCCGGCTCGTGGTCGCGCAGGGCGCCGAGGAGGTCCCCGTAGCTCATTACTTCGGCGTCGCCCAGGGCAGTGATTATGTCCCCCTTGCGCACCCCGGCCTGCTCGGCTGCGCTGCCGGCTACGACCTTCTCCACCAATGCGCCCGAGTCTACGGGCAGGTCGAAGCGTCCGGCGTCCTCGGAGCTGAGATCCGTCGTGAACACGCCGAGGTAAGGAGTCGTGACCTCGCCCTTCTCGATGAGCTGGTCCGCCACCGAGACCGCCGTATCAGAAGGGATGGCGAAGCCGAGGTTCACCGCACCGGTCTGGGCGGGAGGGAGGTAAGCTACGTTTATACCGATGACCCTGCCGTCGCGGTCTGCCAGGGCGCCGCCCGAGCTGCCCGGGGAGACCGCAGCGTCGGTCTGGATGAGATCGGTCAGGGCGCTCCTCTCCGCCGCCGTACTCCCGCTAGTTAGCTCGGGAGGAAATTCTCGACCCACGCCGCTAACCACGCCCGAGGTCACGGTCGACTCGAAGCCGGAAGGGCTGCCGATAGCGACCGCGAGCTGGCCGACGACAGGAGTGTCACTTTCGTCGAACGTGGCGGCCGGAAGGTCATCCCGGTCCACCTTGATCACGGCGATCTCTGTGTTCGGGTCGGTGCCGACCACGCTTGCGTCTTCTGTGGTGCCGTCGGCGAAGGCTACGTTTATTTTGGTGGCATCTTCGACCACGTGGTTGTTGGTGACGATGTAGCCGTCAGGACGGTAGATCACACCGCTCCCTAGCCCCTCGCCCCTCTGGGTCCCGAGCGGCGTCTGCTGCACCGCCCTGACGTTGACCTGCACGACGCTGGGTCCTACCTTCGAGGCTACCTGCGCAACCGGCTCGTCCGCCGGTATTCGGGAGGGAGTTTGCGTTGAAGCCTGCGACAATGCCTTGGCCGTGTTGTTCTCTTGCGAGCCTGACTCTTTCTGGGAGCACCCCGCGAGCAGTATCGTGGCGAGCAGCGCGGCGAGCAAGACGGAGCGCGCTGTGGATCTCGAATTCAACGTACCAGAACCTCCTGTAAGCGCCCTGAGCGCGTAGTTCGCTACAGAGTCTATACGAGGCGAGTCCAAAACAGTTGTACGTTGTACCCTCCAGGGGTGGATGCCTCAACCAATAGGAGGGAGGTACCCGTTGACCTCGCCCGCGCGGGCGAGGCCCGCCACTTCATAGCTTGGCGGGGCGCCGTCGCGGGTCTCGGCGGCGGGAGGCTGAACGAGTTGGCCGTCGCCGCCGAAGCCGTCATTACAGATATCCTGCTCTCCGCACCAGAAGGCGTACTCGAAATAGAGTCAGAACACAACGAGGAAGTCTTCCGTATCTCCATCACGCACCCCGAAATAAAGGAGCGCCGGATGAAGGATGTAGAAAGCGTGCTGCAGAGGTTCCTGGACGATCACGAGATCACCCCTACCCACACGATGCTCGAAAAGCGGATGCGCTAAAGCAAGTCAGCACTTCAGCATTTCAGGTTCTTGGGCATCATACCGAGCCAGTCTGAACGGGACCGCGTTCGTGCTGCTGGCACACAGGGGCCATCCCATACGTCATTCCCGCGGGGCCTGTCCCCGCGAAAGCAGGGAGCGGGAATCCATTTCTTGGTGTCAGCCTTCTGCGGCGTTCCTGGAAGCAGGCTCGCGTAGGGCCTCCTTGACCTTCTCTTCTTCCCCTCTGAGATAGAGGAAGACGTCCTGGGCGAAGCGGATGGCGTGTTCTTCCGGAAGGTTGACCCGCCGGTTTGCGAGGACCGACTCCAGCTCCTTGATGGCCGCGTCAGCCATCCCGACCATCGTCTCGGCCTCCCTCAAGGTCTCCTCGCGCTCCGTATCAGAGAGTTCTTGGCCCCGCTTCAGCCGGTCCTGGTGTTCCCCCAGGCAGCGTATGAAGTCCCTGATCCCCATGGGTCGGGATTATATCGGTTCAGGAGCGCGACTCCAGGAAGATCTCCCGCGTCACCTCGCGGGAGCCTTGCTGGCGGGCGTGTTCTTCGGCGAGCCGACGGGCCCGGCCCCGCAAGAACAGGGGCACCTCCGCAGCCTCCTGTAGCGCCCCGTCGGTCCACTGCATGCCGGCCTCTCCTGGGGGTTCAATTGTCTTCTCCCGCAGGACGCCGTCGAGCGCGTCGGCGAGGACGCTGGACCCGGCGTAGCCCATGAGCGGTCGCCCGACGAAGGGTGCGTCGGCGACGGGGGGACAGAGGGGGAGGAAAGGTACATCGAGAGAGTCTGCTACGCCCTCTTCCAGGTGCGTACCGATGATCAAATCGGGCTTCGCTGCTTCGATGCGGGCCGCGACCTCATCGGGATCTTCCTCGACGAAAGCCCCTTCTGTGAAGGTGTGGGCGTGGAAGAGGAAGTCCCTTTCGAGGTGCGTCAGATACGTCCCACAGGTGATGATCTCCAGCCCGACCTCGCGGGCAAGGGCGTAACCGAGACCAAGGGGGTAGGTGAAGTCCCCGAATATGGCGACCCTGCGGTTCTGGAACGTCTCCGGCGGTTCAAGCCGCGCGTACCAAGGGAGCTTCGCCGTGCGGGCCAACTCGGCCCAGATCGTACGCTGCACGGATTTGGGGTCGAGCTGGCACAGCTCGCCGATGGCCCGCAGGGCTGCGCCCGTCCCCGCGGCGCCGATCATCGGGGTCGTCACCCGCGGCATCCCGCACTCGTCCTGCAGGTAGAGCGTCGCAGACTCCCCGACCTCCCTGTAGAGGAGCAGGTTGGCCCACGCACGCGGGAGGCGGCCCAGGTCTGCCGTATTCGCTCCCAGCGGAACCCTGGCGTTTACCTCGACCCCGATCATATCGAGGAGCCGCTCGGCCTCGGCGTACTCGGCCGTCGCGCCAGGCCCGAAGATCGGCGGTCCGAAGAGATTGACCGTGGGGTAAGGGCTCCTTTCCGGTCTTTCGTGCATCCGGGCACGGATCAGGTCCTCCAGTGCGACCTCTGCGGCCTCGGTCTCCCTCATACCTGGCCCCTCCCAGGGAAACGTCACCAACCTGGGGGCCCTTCCTGTCCCTTCTACCTCGGGAAGAGTGATGATAGGGATGGTCTCACCTGAGAGTAGGGAGGCTTCCGAGCGGGCCAGGACGACGATCTCCGTCCTCGGGTGACGCCTGAGGACACCGGAGAGATCACGGTCGAGGTTCCCAGCAGGCGCCATCGAGTCATCGGGTCCCTCGCGCAGGGGGCTGAGCGTGACCGGCGCCATCTCCCCGGTTCGCTCACGGGCCCCGTAGAGCGGACGGAAGTATGCTTCGCCGGGGAGTGTCCTGAGCAAGGTGTGTACGCCCCTGATGCTCGCGGCCACCCGCAGGATACCGTAGCTCTGCGGTCCCTCGTAGACGCCGCGAAGGAGCTTCACAGGTTCAGTGAGTCGAGGGTCTCTGCGCGGTCCATGGTACGGACCAGTAGTTCGAGGATGCGGCGGGCGCCCCCGTACCCGTATAGTCCGGCCTCGAGGAAGTCATGCGGCGAGCGGCACAGGTGTCCACGGGCGACCAGAGGAAGGTGGAGGCCTGGGCTGGAGATCACTACGTCTGGCCTGCTCTCGTCGATCCGATTCGTCTGCCCCCTGTAGTCCGGCGAGACGACGACGTCGACGTCAGGGCCGAGGGCCTGCAGCTCGGCCGCCAGAAAGCGGCGGTCCAGCCGCGGCGCCCCGACCTCGAGCACGACGGCCCCCGCGTCGGCTAGGAAGCGGGCGAGCGGGATCTCGAACCCGGTGTCGCCGGTGAAGAAGATCCTCTTCCCCCTTATGCGGTTCCTCAAGACACCCAGGTCCTCCCAAGCGGATCTGGCCCGCACGACCTCGCTGGTTCGCGTTCCGGCTTCCTCTGCCACGTCCTGGACGAAGCGGGCCGTGCCGTCGACCCCGATGGGCATTAGTGTCTTGACCACCGTCGCCCCGCGTCTCTCGGCGGCCGCTGCCGCTGAGGTCAGGTTCGGGTCCATCACGGCCACCACCGTGCCCTCCCCGATGGGTGGAAGCTCCCCTATCCCGGACCCCGGTACGGCCCCTGCTACCTCCACCCCGGCCCTAAGGAGTTCCGCAGCGAGGCCTTGCGCGGCCCCTGGCGTGAGGGTGCCACCGAGCAGCACCACGGGGCGGCTATCCTTCGAATCCGACGCTTCTGTGCCGCGTCCCAGCAGGCTGCCGAAGAGCCTGCCGCGCTTGGCCGGAGAGGCCGTCTCCACGAGGTCTGAGGTCTTCCGTTTCGGGCAGAGCTTTACAAGGGCGGCTAGGACAAAGTCCTCGAGGTCGGTGGAGAGGATGCCGGGGACTTCGTGGGGGGCATCGGGGTTCACCGTCTCTGCCGGCAGGTCGAGTTTGCGGGCTACTAGCGTGGCCTCGAACGCGGCATCGACCCCGAGCGATTCCGCCGTTCGCCCCGCCACGAGCAGCACGAGCTCTGTGCCGCGGAGCCCGGCGGCACTCTCCACGATGCGGGAGGCAAGAAGTCCCTGCTGCGGTGGGTCGTCGGGGTCGATGACCGCGAAGATCACGCGCGGGTTGCGCTGAGAGGAGGGAAGGTTTGGGGAGGGCGCGGCCGGCAGGCACTGGACGAGGTGCGCTTCGGCCTGCGTACCGACGACGACGAGGAGGACATCAGAAAGCCTCTCAGCCAGGCCGTTTACGGCATGCAAAGGAGGGAGAACGTCCGGTATCCCCGACTCGTTGAGGATCGTCACTCTACGTTCCTATCTAGCGGAGGTCGATGCCCGACCTGCTCCACCTCGTCCCCACAGGAAGTACTAGTTTAAGGCGTTGAGGGTGTCCAGCGCCAGTGCCATCATGTTATCCACGGCGTCACGCAGTTGCTCGTCGCTGATCCTGACTATCTCGGCGCCGATGGTGTCGGAGACGGTCAGCAGGCATCCCGCCCTCACGCCGTGCATCGCGGCTATGGTGAAGATCGCCGCTGCTTCCATCTCGACGGCGAGAACCCCGAGGTCGCCCCAAAATCTCGCCGGGTCGTCGGTAGGGTCGTAGAAGAGGTCCGAGGTGACTATCTGGCCGACGAAGGTCCTCCGCCCCGCGCTCTCTGCCGCGTGGTGGGCGGCGTGGACGACGTCGAAGTGGGCCGCCGGCGCGTAGGGTACTCCGCGCGTGATCGAGGAGACCGTACCGTCCTGCGGGGCCGCCGAGGTCGCGACGATGAGGTCCCCCAGCCGCAACTCCCTGCTGTACCCTCCGCAGGTACCGACCCTGACCAGGTTCTTCGCCCCGAGCTCTATAAGCTCCTCCGTCACGATAGAGGCGCTCGGGCACCCCATACCAGTAGCCTGGACCGAGACCGGTTTGCCCCCGTAAGTACCCGTGTACCCGAGCATCCCGCGCTCGTCGGTCACAAGCTTCGCCCCATCGAAGAAGTTCTCGGCGATGTACTGAGCCCGCAAGGGGTCACCAGGCAACAGAACACTCTCAGCGAAGTCTCCAGGCTCGGCACGCACGTGAACAGGGCACATGTGTTGCTCCTCCCTTACGGTCGTCGCAAGCTATCAGCCCTCAGCTATCAGCTTCTTTTGGCTGACTGCTGATCGCTGACGGCTGACAGCTATATTCACAGACTATCCAGGATAGCAGGGGGAGGCTCTACGGGCTCGTCGGAGATCTCTAGCGCGTCGAGTACGAGGCGCCCGGCTCGCTCCGCTTCGCGTTCGCCGTAGAGGCGGGCTATGGGTTGGCCTTTTTGGAGGGGGTCTCCTGGCTTTACGAGGATTTCGATGCCGGAGCCGGGGTCGATCTGGCCGCCTTTTTGCGCGCGGCCGGCCCCCAGGGCGAGGGCTGCGCTGCCGATGGCCGACGCCCCGAAGCGGGCTACGTAGCCAGCTCGCGGGGACTTTATTTCGCTGATCTCGGTCGAGACGGGAAGGTCTTCCAGGGCCTCTGAGTCGCCGCCCTGGGCACTGACGAACGCCTTGAATTTTTCGTAGGCTGTGCAGGAGGACAGCGCGTCCTCCACGGCTTCCTCAGGGTCCTTGATCCCCTTGAGTTCCAGCAGTCGGGCGGCGACGTGGTTGACCTCGCTGGCGAGGTCCTCGGGGACGGGTTCGTTCTTGAGCAGGAGGACGCTCTCGCGGACTTCGAGGGCGTTGCCGATGGCGCTCCCTAAGGGGTTATCCATGTCCGTGATCAGGGCCGAGGCGTCGATGCCGAGGTCCTCGCTCAGGCCTACGAGGAGATCGGCCAGCTCTCGGGCTTCTTCGGTCGTCTTCATGAACGCCCCCGAGCCACGCTTCACGTCGTAGAGCAGATGCCCCGCGCCGGTCGCGACCTTCTTGGAGACGATCGAGGAGCCGATGAGCGGCAGAGAGTCTACCGAGCCCGTCGTATCACGGAGGGCGTAGATCTCCTTGTCCGCCGGCGCGAGATCCCCCGCCTCGACTATGGCGAGCCCGATCTTATCGACCTGATTCCTGAACTGCTCTTCGGAGAGGGCACACGAGAAGCCGGGGATAGACTCCAGCTTGTCGATCGTGCCGCCGGTCGTGCCCAGGCCACGCCCCGAGAGCTTGGCGACGGGTGCCCCGCAGGCGGCCACGATCGGGAGCGCCGTGAGGCTCACCTTGTCTCCGACGCCGCCTGTGGAATGCTTGTCCACGCACTCCGGGAAGGAGTAAGTCTTGCCTGATTCGGCCATCGCCCGCGTCAGCGCGAGCGTCTCCTCATAGCTCATCCCCTGGATGAAGATGGCCATGAGCAACGAGGCCATCTGGTAGTCGTGCACCTCTCCTTCGGTGTAGCCCTCCACCACGTCGCTGATGAGCCCGTCGGATAGTTCCCCGCCGAACTTCTTGGCCTCTATAGCATCGAGCACCGCGTTCCCGAAAGACAATGTCCTCTCCCTTCACGAACATACCGTCGGTTCCAGGATGTCGACCATACTAACGTCCACTCGCCGCCCGGACATCCCGTAAACCCTCTGGCGTCTGCGAATCATGCCGAGTCCTTTTGAACGGGAGCGAGTTCGGGCTCTGCGGGCGAGCACACATGGGAGGCCATCCCATAGGTCATTCCCGCGAAACTTGTCCCCGCGAAAGCGGGGAGCGGGAATCCACTACGGGGAGGCCCGCGGGCGATGGCAGGCTCCTTCGTGTCGTCGGCAAAAATCCAAAGCGCACGCTGGCTCTACGATGATGCGGATGTCCTGTATATCTCGGCCAATGATTCGGAGTCGGCCCAAAGCGTGGATGTGGAAGACGGAATACTGGTGCGCTGCGACAAGAACACAAAAGAGATCAAGGGCGTAACCATTATCGGACTCCGCGCCCGGCTCCAGAAAGTCCTCAAACAGAGAGACTGACTCTCCGTCGGCATAGCCCTCCAGGGGAGTCTTCTGCGCCGAACACCCGTTTCCCCTACTCTCCTACGGCTCGGGCCAGTATCGTCGTAGCGAGCTGGTTCAGGGACACGCCCTCCCTCTTAGCCATCTCGCTGAGGTCCCGGTGCAGGCTCCGCGACATCCTAAGGCTGAGCTTCCCCGAATACTTCGCCGCCTCCCGCTCTGCTATCCTGCGCCGGATGATCCGTCCGGCGGGGCTATCGCTCTCGCGCACGGGGCGCATACGGTTCAATATCTCTTCGCTTAGCTCGTGGGTCGCCCAAAATTCGGCCTCTTCGGCTTCCGTCTCGAACTGCGGCACATCCTCCATACTCTCGATCTCCGGCATCTTTTTTTCGGTCATGTTTCTCTTACCCCCTTCTATATCTCCGTTTTTCCGCATCCGTTGCGTCCCTCGCCGAGATCGGCCTGATTTTCCCTTCCCTATCCGTGTACACGATAACGACGATCCGGCCTCCCGCCGTCGAGCCGATCAAGGCTTCCCGCCGCTCGCCCCGAACGTCCTTCGCTGCTACCTCCATCGACTCCACGTCCAGAACAGCGTCCTCTATCTCGAAATCCTTGATCCCATGACGGGTCGCGTGCTCCAGATTGGCCTCGTCCCAATCGAAGATCTCACCACCGGAGTATCCACCGTTCATGGTTCCACGGTAGCACATATGCTAGCACATACAAATACAATAAAGCCTAGGGTAACGCTTGTTCAGGTCCCACGTTTGTATATACATTTGTTAGGCTCTGAACGTGGGAGATGGCGGCTGGTTCGATTGGGATGAGGGCAACGAGGGGCATGTTTTGGATCACGGCGTTGATCCCACCGAGGTCGAGGAGGCTTTGCTGGACCCACACGGGGCTGGGGCCGATGCCCGGGACGTTGCGAGAGAGAAATGAGAGGCCTTAATAGGTGCGACAGAGTCAGGTCGTATCCTGCACGTCGTCTATACGATGCGCGGGGAGAGGAGCAATTTGCCGCCCCCTCGGGAGCGGACCATAACGAGACCGCGTAAAGGCTCGGTCTCCGTGAGGATGGAGAACGACCTGGTGAACCGCCTCAAGGTTCTGGCGGCCATCAAAGGGGTCGGGTACCAGACCCTGCTGCGGCAGTTCGTGGCGGACAGGGTCTACGAGGAAGAGAAACGCGAGGGCATCCTGGAGTAGAGACTCTGGGGCAGCGGAGTGGCTTTGGCGCCGGGGCGTTCAATTCAGAAGATCCTCTCCCGGAAGTCCGCCTTTTTCGACGCCGAGCCACGAGGCGACGGAGGCTCCGATATCGGAGAAGCCCCCGCGAACGCCGAGGTCGAGTGACTCACTATGGCCGACGACGAGGAGCGGGACGCGTTCGCGTGTGTGGTCTGTTCCTTTGAATGTTGGGTCGTTGCCGTGATCTGCGGTGATGATCAGAAGGTCCTGTTCGGTAAGCGCATCGAGCAACTCCGGAAGTCTCTCGTCGAAGCGTTCGATGTTTTCGGCCATGCCCTCGGGGTCGCGGCGGTGGCCGTATCTGGCGTCGAAGTCAACGAGGTTTGCGAAGATCAGGCCCGACTTAACGTGGCCCAGCGCCTGCAGGACGGCGTCTACTTTGGCTGCGTCGTCCGGCGGGGCGGGGAGGTGTTCGCTGATGCCACGACAGTCGAAGATATCTTTGATCTTGCCTACGGCGACGGTCTCGTGGCCTGCGTCCTTTATGCGGTCCAGATAGGTCTCCGAGGGCGGGGTTATACCGTAGTCGTGGCGGTTCTCGTTCTCCCGCTCGTAGGAGCCCGCCTTCCCGTGGAAGGGACGGGCGATGACCCGTTCGACCATGATCTCACCCTCCCCGATCAGCATCTTGTGGGCTTTCTCTGAGGCCTCATACAGCTCATCTAGTGGGATCACGCCTGTATGCGCGGCGATCTGGAAGACGGAGTCGGCTGAGGTGTAGAGGATCCAGGCCCCCGTCTTCTCCTGCTCGGGACCGAGCTCCTCAATAATCTTGGTCCCCGACGCGGGCCTGTTCCCTATGACCCCGCGCCCCGTCTCGTCCTCGAAGCGACGCAACACTTCGTCTGGGAAGCCTTCCGGATAGGTAGGTAGCGGGTCTTCGAGCACGAGGCCCATCATCTCCCAGTGTCCCGCAAGGGTGGCCTTGGCCGCCGAAAGCTCGACCATCAAGCCATAGGAAGCTGCGGGAGACCCGGCCGGCGGCAGGCCTTCGATCTCATCGACGTTCCCGAGCCCGAGTGCCTGGAGATTCGGCGCCGAAAGACCGTCGACGGCCCTCGCCGTGTTCGCTAAAGTGTTGGCGCCCTCGTCGCCGAAGTCCGCCGCGTCCGGTGCTTTACCTGCTCCAAGGCCGTCAAGCACGATCACGACCGCCCTGCGTCCCATCGACCTCCTTTCCGCTGCTGGCGCCGTGCATGAGGCCGAGCCTCATGCACGGCGAGCTGTCAGCAAATCAGCACTTCAGCATTTCAGCAAGAAAACAAAAAGCTGACAAGCTGAAATGCTGACTAGCTGACCGGCGCAGGGTTTGGAAGGGTGACCCTTCCGAACCCCGCTCTCAGCGCCTTCATCCGTTCGTCGCCGTGCTCCGTAGGGTAAGGAGTACTCCAGACCACGAGATGAGGAGTAGCATGGGTTCTAAGAAGAAGGTGCGAGAGGCGAACGTCGAGGACGCTGCGGAGATCTGCAGTCTCGCCCGGGAGCTGGCCGAGACGGTCGGTGATTCGCCGCCCACGGAAGAGGCCGTCAGGGCGCGGCTCGAGGAACTCCTGGACGAACCAAGGGCGCGGGTCTTAGTCACCGAGAACGAGGATGTGATCGTGGGAGGGGCTAGTTTCTGGATCAAACCCGACCTCGCCCACGGCGATACCGTAGTCGAGGTGCCGATGCTCGTCGTGGCAGAGGACCACAGGCGGGCCGGGGTAGGCAAGCTCCTGATGGAGGAGGTGCGCGACGTCGCTTCCGAAAACGACGCATCCCAGATCGAACTTGTCGCCACCCGCGGGAACGTAGCGGCCCGCGAGTTTTACCGCTCCCTCGGCTTCGTCGAAACCGACGTGGTCTCGCTGGAGTACGTAGGATCTCAGGAAGACCCGCCCGACCCCGAAGAATAACCCCCGTCCGGGCCCGGATCAGGCAACACTTATGAAGTAGTAGGCTGCCCCAATCACGACGCCGACGGCTGCGCAGAAGAGGAAGGCCCTCAGCCTCCCGACCTCGTGCACCTCCGCGAGCCCGAGCGGCATGAGCACGAGCCCTGAGTAAGCCGCCCCCCCGGGCCCGAGCACCGGGATGGCGGCGAAGGGTAGGTAGAAACCGAGTGGATACACCAGGACCCTCCAGGTCACGACGTACCCGTACCGGCCACCGAGGACGCCGGGATGGTAGAGGCCGGCGAGGAGGAACGAGAGCGGCAACGGCAATATGAGGGCTGCTAGCGCAGGATAGAGCCCCCAGAAGAATAGCCACACGATCGCGGCAGGGATGCCGGAGAAGATGAGGAAGAGGCTCGGAGCCCTAATATCCGGAATCCTTGGCAACACCTCGAAGAACCTTACCGGGTGAACGAGTAGTGTCGCCAGCGTCCGCGCGTAGCTGGAGAAAGGCCGCGAGACGTCCCACTCGCTCGCGCCACCCCTGATCGTGTCCCTCGTGTAGCCACGCTTAGCCACGGGCTCCGAGTATACAGAGGACAATCGGGTAGGACGGTGCATTTACGTAGTATTCTGCCCCTGCGATGAACCCCTCCACTAGCGACAGGATGAAACTTCTCAGGCGGCGGGGCGCGACTTTGCTCGGGGGGGCGGTGGCGATCTTCGTTGGCATCCTCTACATTGGGACACTGGCGCCGACGGTCCTGCCCTACAGTGTTCCTGACACGCTCGACTCCCCGATGCTGCAGGCCGAGGTCTCTGTTCTCGGGGTCGGCCATCCGACCGGCTACCCCACCTACATGATGCTTACGCACCTGTTCACCTACCTGCCGTTAGGGGACCCCGCATACCGGGTGAACCTAGCCTCCGCCGTCTACGGTGTCGCAGCAGTGCTCGTCGTGTACCTGGCGGGACTGCGGCTCGGCGGGAGGGCCGTCGCTGCGGCGTCCGGCGCTCTGGCCTTCGGGCTCTCCGGCACTTTCTGGTCGCAGGCCGTGATCGCCGAGGTCTACACCTTCGAGGCGTTCCTCGTCGCGCTAGTCATCCTCTTCGTGCTCCTCTGGCGAGACCGCCGCGACGACCGCTACCTGCTGCTCTCGGCCTTCCTGGTCGGCCTCTCCCTTACCCACCACCTGACGAGCGTCCTTCTCGTCCTCGCCCTACCGGCCTTCGTGTTCCTTATCGACAGGCGCGTGTTTTCGAGGACAGGGTTGATGCTGAAGAGTCTCGGGCTCTTCCTGCTTGGCCTCCTTCCGCTCCTGTATCTCCCGGTAAGGGCCCTGATGCACGCGCCCCTGAACGAGGCTGATCCTTCGACCCTCTGGCGCTTCCTGCTTCTCGTCACGGGTGGCAGCTTTCTGGCGGAGTCTGCGGAGAAGGGGAGGCATTGCAGTCCTTCGAGCCTCGCACTCGCGAACCCTTCCACAAAGCTGCAGCTGTTGGGGGATCATCTCTTCGGGCAGTTTCCCCTCTTCCTGATAATCGTTGGGGCGCTGGCGGTGGTCTACCTGCTCTTTACGGATCGCGCAACGACCGTTCTTCTCGGTACGCTCTTCTTCGGCTGCCTGGTTCAAGCCGCTGTCTACCTCCAGTTGGGGATCGAAGACTTCTACGTGTTCCTCATCCCCGCTTTCCTGGCCTTCGGCCTGTGTATCTCGGCAGGCCTCGGAGTCCTGCTACGGGGGGTGGAGAGCCTGGCGATCAGCTCCACTGCCAGGGGCATCCTACTCGTTGCCCTCTCGGCCCTGATTCTCTTCATACCGCTCTCAGGCGTGCGCGAGTCCTACGCCGCGCACGACCGCAGCGCCGATTATGGGGGACGCAGGGTGATCGAAGCCGTGGCCAGCGATGTGCAGAAGGGCGCGACGGTGCTGCATCATAGGAGCCCGCTCTGGTACATGGTGCTCGTCGAAGGGAGGAGGCGGGATCTCACCCTCATAGATCCTTTCTGTACATCCTGGGACCGTCACACCGATGTAGTCTGGCCGGAGGAGATCAGCGCGGCCGAGGCCGCCGATCGCTACGGTACCGACGACACTACCGGCGCCGAGGCCGCCCGCAGGACCGGACCTGTCTACCTCCTGGCCAACGGTCGTGCCCGATTGACCTCTTTCCGCGAGGCCGGTTTCGACGTGGTACCGGTCGAAAAGGACGGCTCCCTCTACGAGCTCGTGCCCCGGAGACGCGAGTAGACCACGCGAACCTAACGGGAAACTAGAACATCCTTACGCTCTGGCCGACGCATCGCTTTTTCTCGGCGGCGTGCCGCTCTCCTCCGGTGTTCCGCCTTTCCGAAATACCCGAAGCATCAGCCCGGGCCTGAGGATGACGCCCCAGAGGAGCGCGACCGAACCACTGAGTACCTGCACCAGGCCGTTGTCACTAAGCACCATGAGCCGCAGCGTCGTTTGTGAGAACTGCGGCAGGGCGACCAGGCAGATGAACGCCCAGATGAGGTTCAGCGTGAGCGGTGGGACTATATGCAACGCGATCCTTATCACCCCGCGCGGACGGCGCGCCGGTCGGGTGCGCCAGCGACGCAGGAGCACGACCGACCAGACGATCCCAAGTATCTGGAGCACGACCACCGCCAGGACGGCGAATAACAGCGCCTGCGCCTGCTCGAACGGCTCGGGCGGTGGCTGGCGTCCCAGAAGCAGACTCACAACGCCGTTGGCGATCCCATCCATGCCCGCTATCCGCAGGTGGTTAGAGCCGTTCATGAGCACGACCACTCCCCAACCTCTCTGCGGCACCAGGATCATGGTGGCGTGGAAGTCGCCCGTGTCGCCATCGTGCCACACGATGGGCACGCCGCCCAACTCACTCTCCACCCAGCCCATCGCGTAGTAGGACCCTCCGTGCATGTTGGCGGTGCCCCGGTGCAGTTCGGCGATGCCCTCAGGCGAGAGGATTTGTGCGCGCTCGTAACGGCCATCGTTTAACTGGGCGATCAGGTAGTGGGACATGTCCCTGGCTGTGGAGCTGATATAGCCGGAGGGAGTCCCGGCGCGGCTCTCCGCGATTCCGCCCCCGGAGAAAGGCCATCCGAACCAGTACTGGTGGCCCGTAGCAAGCCCATGCTGTTCTGCCTCCGGCACGAACATATACGAGTCCCTCATATCCAGGGGAATGAGGATGTGATCCTTGACGTACCTTTCGTAAGATTCACCGGAGACACTCTGCACGATCATGCCGAGGACGGTGTAGTTCAGGTTGGCGTACTCGAAGCCCTTGCCCACGGGGCGGTCGAGCTCTACTGTGCTAAGAGAGCGCACCGCTTTCTCCAGAGAACTCTTGCCGTCGCCCTCCCTCAGCAGGTGGGCGTCAGACTTCGCCGATAGCCCGCTGGTCTGGTTCAAGAGGTTTCGCACGGTGATGCGCGAGGAAGCGCCAGGAGTCGCAACGCGGAACCACGGCAGATAGCGCTTCACCGGAGCATCCAGCTCAACCTTGCCGTCCTCGACGAGCTGCATGATCGCAAGCGCCGTGAACGACTTGCTCATCGAGCCGATGATGAAAGGTGTTTGCGCCGTGACCGCTCTTCCGGAGTCATCGGCTTCGCCGAAGCCCTTGAGGTGCAGGATCTTGTCTCCCTTGACGATCCCTAAAGCCACTCCGGGCATGCGCGTCTCATCCATCTGCTTCTTCACGTACTCATCTATCGCGGCGAAGTCCGGTGAGCCGGCTGCGGGGACTCGAGCCAAACCCACCAGCAAAAGCGCCAACACGATGCCAAACGTCAACGTCGCAACGTGGCCAGCGAGACCGGCTCCCATAGTTCGAGCCGAGGTACTCTTCATCATTCTCTCCTTGACGGACCTGCGCTTGGCCAGGGCACATCGCTGCTGTGGATGGGGTCCCACCCGAACCCGATCATGAAGTCGTACTCGAGGAAGGTCAGCACGGTGATGGAAAGCCCGAATACGAGCGGTCCGATCACGCCCGCGTCCGCCAACCACGTCAACGTTCGCCCGGACATAACGGCTCCTCTCTTCCGGGCGGATCTATGTAATATATAGTACAACATCTCCCCCGACTTGTCTTCTCAAATAAGCTATTGCCGGTCCTGCCTACCGTCTTTCTGCCCGAGCTCGACTTCGCGGCGTTCAAGGCTATGGCCTGGGCGCAGCTGGCGACCTGGAAATCCCTGACATCGTGCTCGCTTGAACTCTTTTATGCACCATTTGGTGTAAACTGGGAGCATGAGACGCGCGAGCATTACCATCCCGGACGAGTTGGAACTAGCCCTTGAAAGATATCGGGGGGATCTCGAGGCGCCGCCGAGCCTTGCTTCGGTGGTGCAGACGGCTTTGCGGGGCTTCCTGGAGGAGCGGGGGTATCCCGTGGAGGATGGAGAAATGTTCGCGGATGAAGGGGAGATCATCCTTCCAACCGGTCCGAAGCCCAAGGGATCACGAGGACCTGATGCTCCGAGGCCCAGGGGCGGGGGGAACCCGGTTTCCGATGCCGTGATCGAGGATCGGCGGTAGGGGGCCGCTTCGGAGCTGTACCTGGATACGAGCGCTCTAGTCAAGCTCTACGTGGAAGAGGAGGAGGGACGAGAGTTGGTCCGTGGGGCGGTCGAGGAAGCCGAGCGGGTGGCGACCTCCACTGTGGCCTACGCTGAAGCCTGCGCCGCGCTCGCGCGTAAGGAGAGGGAGGGCGTACTCGACCGCGAGCAACGTTTGCGTACGGTCGCGGCCCTCGATGGGGAATGGCGCGGTTTCGTCCGCATCTCGGTCTCCAACCTCGTCGCCTACAGGGCTGGGGAGATGGCCGAGCGGTACGCCCTGCGGGGCTTCGATGCAATCCACCTTGCGAGCGCCGCGCGGCTCGGGGAGCGGTTCTCCGACGTGCACTTCCTGGCTTTCGACGCCAGGCTCGTGGAGGCGGCGCGCGGTGCTTCGGTGCCTGTGTACGAAGGTGCGTAGAGCACGCTAGAGGTTCGACTATCCCGTAAGACACCACACATCATCTATAATCTTTCCAGGCCACGCATACGAGTTTCGGAGAAGAGGGTGCGAACATGGCGAACGATCCCTTCGGTGCGCGCGCGACGCTGAGCACCGGTTCTGGTGACGTACAACTCTACAGTTTGAAGACGCTTGATGAGAATGTGGATGGAGACGTGTTCTCGCTACCTTTCTCCATCAGGGTGATGCTCGAGTCCCTCTTGCGCAACGCCGGTGGGAAGTTCATCTCGAAGGAGGACGTCGAGGAGCTGGCCGACTGGCCCGCGTCGATCGGTGGTGAGCTTGCGTATCTTCCGGCCAGGGTCGTCATGCAGGACTTTACCGGGGTACCTGCTGTTGTCGATCTTGCAGCGATGCGGAGCGCGATGGAGCGTGTGGGCGGAGATCCGGGCAAGATCAACCCGCTTGTGCCTACCGATCTGGTTATCGACCACTCTGTTCAGGTCGACGCTTTCGGAACACCTGCGGCCCTCCGGTTCAACGCCGAGCGGGAGTTCGAGCGCAACCGCGAGCGCTACGAGTTCTTGAAGTGGGGCCAGCAGGCCTTCGACAACTTCTCGGTCGTCCCGCCGGCCACGGGCATCATCCACCAGGTCAACCTGGAGTACCTGGCGAAGGGTGTGATCGTGAAAGACGGGGTGGCGATGCCGGACACGCTTGTCGGGACCGACAGCCACACAACCATGATCAACGGCCTCGGCGTGCTCGGCTGGGGCGTCGGGGGCATCGAGGCTGAGGCCGTCACTTTAGGCCAGCCCTACTACATGCTCGTCCCCGAGGTCATAGGCTTCAAGCTGACCGGCGCCCTCAGGGAGGGGGTCACCGCCACCGACCTGGTCCTGACCGTCACCCAGATGCTGCGCTCCCACGGCGTCGTCGGCAAGTTCGTGGAGTTCTACGGCGAGGGGCTCAGCAAGCTCTCGCTGCCGGATAGGGCCACCATCGCTAACATGTCCCCCGAGTTCGGGGCGACGTGCACGTTCTTCCCCGTGGACACCGAGACGCTCCGCTACCTGCGCGGCACGGGCCGCGACGAGGAGCTCGTCGAGCTCGTCGAGGCTTACAGCAAGGAACAGGGCCTCTGGCGCACGGACGAGACGCCAGAACCGCGCTTCTCTGAGACCCTGGATCTGGAACTGGAATCGGTCGAGGCGAGCCTCGCAGGGCCGCGCCGCCCGCAGGACAGGGTTGCCCTCGACGACATGCAGCCCTCCTTCAGGCAGGCGCTGGCCGAGATGGTGGATCCCGACCACCCGCTCCTCGGGAACGGGCACGGGGACGCCTACAACCACGCCGACGAAGAATCGTTCCCCGCGAGCGATACTCCGAACCCAGATATACCGGTCGCCCGCGGCGGGGCCAGCGAGGCCGAGGGCAAGGAGGGCGGCGCCGTCTCCACGGGTGAGAGCCACACCGCAGACGACACCGAGTCCTTCCCCGCGAGCGACGCCCCCGCGGGCGCCTCTGGCGCGACCGACGAGGGTGGAGGCGACCCGACCTCGGGTGGCGAGCCCGAGAGTGGCAAGCCTGAGGCCGAGCCTTCGGGCGCCATCACCGTTACGGTGGACGGAGAGGATCTCTCCCTCACGCACGGTTCCGCCGTTATCGCGGCGATAACGAGCTGCACCAACACCTCGAATCCTTCCGTGATGATGGGAGCCGGCCTCCTGGCAAGGAAGGCCGTCGAGAAGGGGCTCTCGGTCGCGCCGCACGTCAAGACCAGCCTCGCGCCGGGGTCCAAGGTCGTCACGGAGTACCTGCAGACCTCGGGGCTCCTCGACCCGCTGGAGAAGCTAAAGTTCGACGTGGTCGGCTACGGATGCACGACCTGCATAGGGAACTCCGGTCCGCTGGCCGAGGAGATCTCCGCCGCCGTAGAGGAGAACGACCTGGTAGTTGCGGCCGTCCTCTCGGGCAACCGCAACTTCGAGGGCCGCATCAACCCCGACGTCCGCGCTAACTACCTGGCCTCCCCGCCGCTCGTCGTCGCCTACGCCCTGGCCGGCACGGTGGACATAGATCTATCGAAGGACCCGATAGGCGAGGATGAGGGCGGCAACCCCGTGTATCTGGAGGACATCTGGCCCTCGCAGGAGGAGGTGGCCCGCGAGATCGAGAACGCCCTCGACCCCGAGATCTACAAGGAGCAGTACGCCGACGTGTACACGGGCAACGAGCAGTGGAACGACGTGGAGGTGCCATCCGGCGACCTCTACGAATGGGACCCAGACTCGACCTACATCCAGGAGCCCTCGTTCTTCAAGGACATGGGCCCTGAGGCCGAAGACCTGAAGGACATCGAGGGCGCGCGCGTCCTCGTGAAGGTCGGGGATTCTGTTACAACCGACCACATCTCGCCCGCCGGCGCCATCCCCTCGAAGATGCCGGCGGGTCAGTACCTGATCTCCAAGGGCGTCGACCCGCGCGACTTCAACTCCTACGGCTCCCGGCGGGGCAACCACGAGGTCATGGTCCGGGGCACGTTCGGCAACATCAGGCTCCGCAACCAGCTCGTCGACAAGGAGGGCGGCTACACCCTCCACCTCCCCGATGGTGAAGAAACCACGATCTACGAAGCGAGCCTGATGTACGAAGAGGAGAACGTGCCTCTCGTCGTCCTCGCCGGCAAGGAGTACGGGTCAGGCTCCTCGCGCGACTGGGCGGCGAAGGGTTCGTTCCTGCTCGGCGTCAGAGCCGTCATCGCCGAGAGCTTCGAGCGCATCCACCGCTCGAACCTGATCGGCATGGGAGTCCTACCGCTCCAGTACGCAGAAGGCGAGAGCGGGCAGTCCCTCGGTCTCACGGGCCACGAGTCCTTCGACATCGCCGGCCTCGCCGACCTCGAACCTGGCAAGCAGTTGACCGTGAAGGCCACGAGCGACGAAGGCGAAGAGAAGGAGTTCGAGGTCAAGGCGCGGGTGGACTCCCCGGTCGAGGTCGAGTACCTGCGTAACGGCGGCATCCTCCAGACCGTCTTGCGCCAGATGCTAAGAGAGGAAGAGTAGAGCCCGGATAGGGAGGAGCCCGCATGCCGGAGAAGGTACTCGTAACCCGTGAGGTGCCCGACGCCGGGCTCCGCCTTATCGAAGGCTTCGACGTGACGATCCTATCCGAACGGCCGCCGGAGCGCGGCGAGCTACTCGAAGCCGTCCGCGGTGCGGCTGGCATCCTGCCGACCGTCACCGAGAAGATAGATGCCGAAGTCATGGATGCCGCCGGGGAGGACTTGAGGGTGATCGCCAACATGGCCGTCGGCTACGACAACATAGACGTGGAGGCCGCGACCGAGCGCGGCGTCGTCGTGACCAACACCCCCGAGGTCCTGAACGAGACGACCGCCGACACCGCCTTCATGCTGCTGCTCGCCGCCGCGCGCAGGCTCGGCGAGGCGGAGCGTCTCTTGCGATCCGGCGGGTGGGACGACTGGGGGCCCAAACAACTGAGGGGCCCAGACGTCTGGGGCAAGAGGCTCGGAGTCATAGGACTCGGCAGGATCGGACAGGCCGTAGCCCGCCGCACAAAGGGCTTCGATATGGAGCTCGCCTACCACGACCAGTACCGAAACGAAGAAGCAGAACGCGAGCTGGGAGCACGCTACCTCGAGCTCGACGAGTTGCTCAGGACGTGCGACTTCATCTCCATCCACACCCCGCTAACGCCCGAGACCAGGCACCTGATAGGTCCGAAGGAGCTGGACCTCATGCAACCCGCAGCCGTCCTCGTCAACTCTTCGCGCGGTCCGGTGGTGGACGAAGCGGCTCTCGCTGATGCATTGGAGGAGGGAAGCATCTTCGCCGCCGGACTCGACGTGTACGAGGAGGAGCCTGAGGTTCACCCGAAGCTCCTGGAACTGGAGAATGTCGTCCTCGCCCCGCACATCGGCAGCGCCTCCATCGAGACGCGGGACAAGATGGCCGCCCTGGCAGCGGAGAACCTGGCCGCTGTATTGCGTGGCGAGGAACCGAAGACGCCGGTCAACGGATGAGTGTAGGCGGCTAAAGCGGTTGTCACAGCGGTTCGCAAAGGGTTGACCCTTTTGCAGACCGCTTTAGTCCGGTATCGTTATCTTCTCCAACCCTTCCTCCGCCGGAGGAAACCGTGGGTCCATCGCTCCTAAGGTATCTGCGATGGTGCGGGCGACGGCGAGGTTACGGTACCATTTCTTATTGGCCGGCACGACGTACCAGGGGGCGTAGTCGGTCGAGCAGTTGCTGATGGCGTCCGCGAAGGCCCGTTGGTAGGCGTCCCAGAAGGCACGTTCCTTAATATCGGCTGAAGAGAATTTCCATCGCTTGTCCGGGTCGTCGAGGCGGCGTTGAAGACGCCTTTTCTGCTCGTCTTTGGAGATGTGCAGGAAGAACTTCAGGACGGTTATGCCGTTGAGCGTGAGATTACGCTCGAAGGCGTTGATCTGGCCGTAGCGCCGTCTCCAGATATCCTCCGGGACCATGTTCTTGACCCTGACGACGAGCACGTCCTCGTAGTGCGAGCGGTTGAAGATGCCGATCCTGCCCTTCTTCGCCGGGGCGCTCTTATGGTAACGCCACAGGAAGTCATGGTTGGCCTCTTCGGCGCTCGGAGCTTTGAAGGACGATACCCTGCAGCCCTGCGGGTTGACGCCGCTGAAGACGTGCTTGATGGTGCCGTCTTTCCCTCCCGTATCCATGGCCTGCAGCACTATGAGCAGACCCCG
>Ga0126307_10000065_pt1 | contig 57758 bp, 52 predicted proteins | sample Plot28_FD_89955 | JGI IMG/M metagenome (GOLD analysis project Ga0126307, IMG submission 89955) | Serpentine soil microbial communities from UC McLaughlin Reserve, CA, USA - Plot28 | ecosystem: Environmental > Terrestrial > Soil > Grasslands | place: USA: UC McLaughlin Reserve, Lake County... | reverse complement strand
ATGAGCGTCTTAACAAACGCCTCGTACAGCCCAAGCCTGAGCAATTAGGCGAATTCTGCCGTCTGGATCAGTCGGTAAACTAGCCCGAAGCCTCTCTCGGAGTGCCGCCCGGCGCTCCTCACTTAGCGACATGGCATAGCTCGGTGCAGGTGCCTGGGCACCTAGGAAGGGGGCCCAGTACTCCTCGAAGTTGCGGAAGTCGATCGGTACGTCGATTGCGCGCACCTCAACCCCTTCTAGTCCAGCTGTGCGGAAGAGTTTGCTGAGCAGCTCTGGCTTGCAGAGCAGGAAGCGCTTGCCCTCATCTAGTTCCCGTGCCTTCTGGTCTAAGGCACCTGCAGCATCCCAGAAGTGGCGAATCAACTGCATGCCCTCGGCGTAGTCCCAAACGTAAGCGGCAACGGTTCCGCCTCGGCGAGTTGCGCGCACCATTTCCGCTACCGCTTTATCGGGCCTGCGCACAAAGTTGAGCACGAGGCCAGCGACCACCGCATCGTATGCTGCCGTCGGTGCTTGCAGGGCTTGAGCATTTCCTACCTCGAAACGGGCCCGCGGGTCATTTACCTGCGTGCGCGCGAATAGGATATAAGCTGTAGAAGGGTCGATGCCCACCACTTCGCGGGGCTCTGCGTGCGTGAGAATTGCCTGGCTAAGTGCTCCAGTGCCGCAGCCGACATCCAGCCAGCGGCTGCCAGGTGGAATCCCGAGCCACCTCAGGAACTCCCGAGCTACGAGGCGACTCCAACGGCCCACATAGGGTTCATAGTCATCGCCGCTATCCCACCTGTCTGCTCCATCGGCATGATCTGGTTGCTCATCCATATTACTATCTCCTCGTAGCCAACTTAAGTCATGGATACCAGGATACTTAAGCCGAACAATTCGCTAAAGAGCTTGCGCCTACTCCAGGGGCCAGATTACCTGTTCTGGATGTTCCCAACGGTTTTCCGAGAAGTCGCGTACCTGCATGCGGTCCAGTGAGCAGGATACGAGAGCCTAACAGCTAGACCAGCCCCTGCTCGATCTCCGGCTCCTCACCCAGCGTGGTGGAGAAGCGGACCTTCGGGGCGTTGTCAGTTCGTGCAGCTCCTGGGCAAGAGCGTTATCCCCTTCGAGTGAACGGCGAGAACGTCGTCTCTAACATGCCGTTCTCGCCGTGATTCCTCGCCGTTCAGGACGGTCGCGACCGTGAGGTCCCCGATCTCCCCCACCTCGTCGGGCGTCACGAGCTGCGGCCCGAAGCTAAAGAAGGTGTCGAAGCTCTTCGCGCGGGTCAGGTAGCGGGGATTCTTGCGCAGGATGTCCTCCGCCGTCATGTCCAGAATCGTCGTGAGCCCCGCTACTATCGGTGGCGCTTACTCCTCGGAGACATCCTTCGCCTTGCGCCCGATGACGAGGCCGAGCTCGGCTTCCCCGTCACCCTCTCAGACTGCTCAGGCAGCAGGATCTCCTCCCCCGGACCGACGATGGTCGTGTCAGGACGCATAAAGCTCGCTGGTTCTTCCGAAGGAGCAATCTCCTCCAGGTCTCTGGCGTGCCGACGTAGTTCAGGTCTATTCCCCAGCTCTTATGTGGATGGCGGTAGGGTGGGCCGTATGAGGCCTCCGAGGAGGAGATCGCCCGCCCCGAAAGCACTTCTGCGTCGGTCTTCGAGAGCCCGTGCCACCAGTGCCAGAGCTCGTGGAAACGCTCGCTCTCCGACAGAGATAAGAGATCCAACGGCAGGGCGCTTCCTATAGGAGCGCGGATCTCTGCGACCGGCACGGCGCCACCGGGCAAGACGACGGCGGCCACCTCCTCGTCGTCCCGACGATCGTGGCAAGCCTCAGAGCCCGCCTCCAAACCCCGCGAGGGCCGAGACGCGGTCCGCTATGGACTCCCCGATGGGGATACAGGCCGTGGCTGCCGGCGAGGGGGCGTTCAGGACGTTGACACTCCGCTCACCCTCCACGATCAGGAAATCGTCCATCAACGCGCCGTCTTTCATCAACGCCTGCGCCCGGACGCCTGCCTCGGTCGGGACGAGGTCGTCCTCCTCGACCTCCGGAACGAGCCTCCGCAAGCCCCGCACGAAGGCCTTCTTGCTCAGCGAGCGCCAGATCTCGCCGGCACCCGTCCTCCAGTTCCTTCCCACGAGCCGCCAGAAGGCCGGGTAAGAGAGGGTCTCCGTCAGGTCTCTTGTGTTCAGGTCCGTCTTCTTGTAGCCCTCGCGAGCGAGGCCGAGGACCGCGTTCGGCCCCGCTTCTACCCCGCCCTCGACGGAGCGCGTGAAGTGAACACCGAGGAAAGGGAAGTTAGGGTCCGGGACGGGGTAGATCAGGTTCCTCACCAGATAACGCCTCTCCGGTTCGAGCTCGTAGTATTCGCCGCGAAACGGCACGACCTTCGCTCCCGCTTCAACCTCACTGAGCGCGGCCACCCGGTCGCTATGGAGCCCGGCGCAGTTTACGAGCACTCGCGCCCGGAAACTCTCCCCGGGCGTGCGTAGCTCCACCCTATCGCCTGTCTCAGAGATGCCCGTGACCTCCGCCCCAGTGCGCAGTTCGCCGCCTTCTCTTGCGATCATCTTCGCGAAGGCCTCGGTCACCCCGACGAAGTCCACGATCCCCGTGCTCGGCACCTTGAGCGCCGCTATGCCCGTGGCGTGTGGTTCGAGTTCCTTGAGCTCCTCCGGTCCTATTTTCTCGACCACAAGGCCGTTCTTTACGCCTCGCTCGTAGAGGTTTCTCAAGCTCGGTATCTCTTCCGGTTCCGTCGCGACGATGACTTTGCCGCAGATCTCGTACGCGACGCCGTGTTCCCGGCAGAACTCCACGAGCCTCTCCCCGCTCTCCTTGGAGAAGCGGGCCTTGAGGCTCCCAGGCTTGTAGTAGACGCCGCTATGGATGACCCCGCTGTTGTGGCCTGTCTGGTGTCGCGCCCAGCCCGCCTCCTTCTCGAGCACCAACACGCCCGCGCCCGAGTAGCGACGCAAGAGCGAGCGGGCAGTCGAGAGTCCGACTATCCCGCCGCCGATCACCACGAAGTCGTGCACTGCTAGAGTCCTCCTCTCACACCGTCCATGTTAGCCCATCCCAGTGCTTATATACTGTGCCCATGATTTTGAGCGGCGTCTGCACCATCGCCTTGACCCCCTTCACCGACCAGGGGGACGTGGATCTTGAGGGCATAGATTCGCTAACCGAGCTCTACCTGGACTCCGGGGTGCACGGCCTCGTGCCTCTGGGGATCATGGGCGAGGCGCACAAGCTCTCGGATGCCGAGCGGGGAGCGGTTATGCAACGTTACCTCTCGGCAGCAGGAGGAAGGGTCCCGGTCGTGGTGGGCTGCTCGGCGGCGGCGACCAGGGTGACGGTGGAGCGCGCCCGCGAGGCCGAAGCGGCGGCAGCAGCAGCGGTTATGGTGGCCCCACCGAACAACGTTGGGAACCTGGATCTCGTCTTCGAGCACTATCAGCGGGTGGCCGAGGCCGTCTCCGTGCCCGTGGTCGTCCAAGACGAGCCGGTGAATACAGGCGTCGTCATGCCCGCGCCGTTCATCGCCAGTATCGTCGACGAGATCGAGGGCTGCTGCTACGTCAAGCTCGAAGAGGCGCCGACGACGATCAAGATCACGCGCCTGCTGAAAGAGATCCGCGCCGACGTCGGCATCTTCGGAGGCCTCGGGGGGTTGTACTTCTACGAGGAGCTTGTGCGCGGCGCCACAGGCATCATGACCGGCTTCGCCTACCAGGAGATCCTGGTCCGCACCTACGAGCTCTTTTCGGAAGGGAGTAAGAGCGAGGCGCGGGAGCATTTCTTCCGCCACCTGCCGCTCATCCGGTTCGAGGCCCAGCTCGGGGTCGGTGGCGTCGGCATCCGCAAGGAGGTCTTCAAGCTACGAGGAGCAATCTCCTCCTCCCACGTCCGCTTCCCCGCCCCACCGCTGGATAAGGAGACGCTAAGGGAGCTCGAAGAGCTAATCGGCCTGCTCGGTCTCGCCGGCTGAGCGTCCGGCCTCTTCGCTCGCGGTGCCCCCTGTAACACCCTCGGGAGCGTCGGGCTTCCCAAAGACCCGTATCCCGACCAGATGCACGACGATACCAGCCGCCAGCACCGCCACCCCCACGCCGACCCAGAAGGGCTCCAGATAGAGGAGCAGGAGCCCCGCGACCGCACACAGGACGCGCTCCGGGACACGGGCCGGGCCGAAGAGCCAGGCACCGGTGGCGATCGCTAAAGCGCCTACGGCGAGGGCGGATGCGAGGAAGGCCAGCGCGATCTGCAGCGGCGAACCTTCCAGGAGGAGCCCCTGTCCGTTCGGAGTGAGGACGAAGGCGAACGGGACGAGGAAGGCGGGCAGGGTGTATTTCCAGGTCAGCATCATCGTCTTGAAGGCGTTGCCACCGGTTATCGCCGAGGCGGCGACCGCCGCGAGCGCCGTCGGCGGGCTCACCTCGGAGAGGACGGCGTAGTAGAAGACGAACATGTAGGCGACGAACGTAGGCACGCCGAGCTCCGTGAACGCCGGCCCGATGATGACGGCAGAGATGATGAAAGAGGCCGTAACCGGTACGGCGAGCCCGAGGATGAGGATCGCGACCGCCGAGTAAAGCGCAGTGAGCAAGAGTCCACCCCCGGCGAGCGCGACGATCAGGGAGCTGAGCTTCAGGCCGAGGCCTGTCAGTGACACGACGGCGACGATGATCCCGGCCGCCGCGCACGTCGCCGCCACGGGCAGAACCCCCATGGCGCCCGCCGCCAGAGAGTCCCAGATCCTGCGTGGCCCCATCCTGTGCTCTCGGTCCAAGAACGAGAGCAAGAAGGCCACGATCGTCGCGTAGAAGACCGCCCTGAAAGGCGTGAGTCCTATGGCCATCAGGATAACTATCAGGAACAATGAGCTGAAGTGGTAGCCGTAGCGCCAGAGCAGGTACCCCAAAGGCGGCGTCTCGACCTCGACCCCTTGCGTCCTGAACCGCCGCGCATCAAACTCGATGGCGAGGATGATCCCCAGGTAGTACAGGAGCGTGGGGATCAGAGCGTACAGCATGACTTCGAGGTAGCTCACCCCTAGAAACTCGGCGATGATGAACGCCGCGGCCCCAAGCGTAGGTGGCGAGAGGATTGCTCCGATCCCTGAGGCCGCCAAGACCCCGCCTCCCGCCTCCCTCGGGTAGCCGGCACGCCGCAGGATCGGCCAGGCGACCGAGGCCAGTGTGACGGTCGTCGCCGTCCCCGATCCCGAGACCGTACCCAAAAGAAATCCGGCGAGCGTCGTGGTGCGCCCCGGGCTCGTGCGGGACTGGCCGAAGGCAGCGAAGCTCACGTCGATGAAGTACTTGCCTGCCCCCGAGTACTCCAGGACGGCGCCGTAGATCGTGAATAGGATGATGTAGGTCGCGGCCACGTCCAGCGGCACGCCGAAGAGGCCTTCAAGACCCATGTAAGTCTGGCCCACGAGACGGTTCGGCCCGTAGCCGACGTGCCCGATCCTGGCCCAGTCCGGGATCAAGGCGCCGAGATAGGCGTAGGCGATGAAAGCCACACAGATGGCGGGCAGTATCCATCCGACGGTCCTCCGCGTCGCCTCCAGTACGAGGAGGATGGCCACAAGGCCGAAGATCAGGTCCAGAGTCTCGGGACGCGCCGCCCGCCGGACGAACTCGTCGAAGACTACCAGGGTGTACCCGAGCGCAACGATGGAGAGCACCGCGAAGAGGTAGTCCGTAACGCCCGGGTTGTCCGGGCTGCGCTCCTCCCGCTCGGCCTCTTGCCCTTCCCGTTCGGTCTCGCGCGAGCTTCCCCAGGCCCGATAGAGGATGAACGTCATCGCGAGCGCGATAGCGAGGAAGCTGGTGCGGTAGATCTGGGCCGGGACGGGGCTCAAGACCCAGTAGAGGGCGTAGCAGGAGAGCGCCACCCCGGCGACCGAGAGCAGGTGCTTCGGGAAACCCTCGAGCTCGCGAGCCGGCTTCTCAGCCTCGAACTCCTCTATGAGCCCTTCCGCACCGCTGGCGTGCGGATCCTCAAGCCTCACGCGCTCGTTCGTGCGCCCACCGGTGCGTTCTTCGGACATCGCTTTATCCTTTCCCTACACCTGTCGAGCCAGAATAGTTGGCTGGTCCACCTATGTCAATCGGTCCATCGCACACGTCACCAGCCGCCCAAAACCTCGGTGAACGGAGCGCTCTCCTCGATCCGGAGCGTGAGGTGCGCCGGGCCGTCGTCCGTGTAGAGTGGCACCCTGCGGTCCGGCAGCACCAGGGTTTTGCGGCCCGTCGCCGTGCCGACCAGGGCCAACTCTTCGAAGCGTCGCGCCTCGTGGGGAACGAGACGCATCTGTTCGCCGTCCGCTTCCTTGCGGCCTTCGAGCTCGTAGTAGTCGAGGACTGCCTCGTTGGGCGAATAGATGCCGACGAGCTCGAAGCCTCCCTTAGGGTCGGCAGAGAAGTGCTCGTAAGCCGGATCCCCGTAGTAGGAGTGCACGTACTCGATCCCAAACTCGCCCGAGTCGGGGAGCGAGGAGCGAGACACGACCCTACCATCCGTGTCCCGAACCACGACCGATACCCCCCAGTCGGCGGCCAGCACAACTACTATCAGGAGGAGAACGAGAAGAGTGGCGATCCTGACGAGGAGTAACCAACGCTTTCTCGGACGCGAGGGATGGTCCTTGGCTTTCAGCCTCCAACTGCCGGGACCTCGTTGCTTGCTTATGGCTAACAGCTGACGCCTATCCTGCTGCTTCGTCGTAGTAGCGTTGGGCGCCGGGGTGGAGCTCCAGCGGAGGGGTCTGGGGGGCCGTGTTTATGTCGAGGTTGTTGGCCTCGGGGTGGGCCTCGGCGAGGGCGTCCTGCTGTTCGAAGAGGATCCTCGTTATGTCGTACGCCAACTGCTCGTCCATTGACTCGTTGACGACCAGGTAGTTGGGGACCCCGATTACGGCCACGTCCTGGTCAAACCCCTCGTAGGTGCCGGCCGGGATGATATCCTGCTGGTAGACTTCACCGTACTGCTGCTGCAGCGCGCCGAGGTAATCGACGCTCGGGAGCAGCACGATCTGGTTCGTCGTGGCGAGGTCAGTAACGGCACCCGTCGGCAGACCGCCAGACCAGAAGAAAGCGTCTATGGTGCCGTCGCGTACCGCATCCACGGATTCGTCCACCCCCAGTTGCTGGCGGTCGATGTCCGCGTTGGGGTCTATACCCGCCGCCCTGAGTACCCGGAGTGCTATCACCTCGGTCCCGGAGCCAGGTGAGCCTACGGAGACGCTCCTGCCCCTCAGGTCTTCGATGCTACCGATGCCGGAGCCGGCGGTGGTCGCGATCTGAGTGTAGTTGGTGTAGAGCTGGGCGAGGGCTTGCACGGGGACCGGCTGCCCCTCGAAGTCCTCCCGCCCCTCGACACCGTCGGCCGCCGTGTCGGCCAAAGAGAAGGCCACGTCGCTGCTCTCGTCGCCGACGAGCGTCATGTTGTCTACCGACGCCGAGGTCGACTCGGCGGTAGCCTCGACCCCCTCTATGTTCTGCGTGATCTGGTCCGCCAGGGCACCGCCGTAGACGAAGTAGACCCCGCCCGTCCCCCCGGTTGCGATCGAGAGCCTGTTGCCCCCGCCCGGCGCCTCGCTCGCGCTGCAGGCCGCGAGCACAGATAACGCGAACAGCGCAACCACAGCGCCCGAGACCGCCCGACAGAAACGCCCCGACCCGACAGAAACGCCCCTTCGCACGTTAATCTCCTCCTCGCTCCCTCGCTGGCGTCGCCGACCTTCCCTCTTCCGACCACTATATGGGCGCTCCGAATCCCAGTCAACCGCGAGGAGGTCTGGTTGCGACGACTAGGGCCCCGTGCCAGAATTGCTCGTGAAGGGGCGTTTCTTCGGGATAAGAGCCCTCAGATTCCGTGCCGGCGGGCCGGATCTGCACCAGACAACCACGAGGAGGGCGAATTCGATGGACTTCGATTATTCCGAGAAGGTGCAAAAGCTCCGGGCTGAGCTCAACGAGTTCATGGAAGAGCACGTCTATCCTAACGAAAAGGCTTATCAGGAACAGCTCACGGCGTCCGAGGACCGCTGGAGCATCCCCCCGGTAATGGAGGAGCTAAAAGAGAAGGCCAAAGCGGCGGGCCTCTGGAACCTATTCCTCCCAGACTCCGACTTCGGGGCGAGCCTGACCAACCTGGAGTACGCGCCCCTTTGCGAGATCATGGGCCGCTCCCCCATCGCCCCCGAGGTCTTCAACTGCAACGCCCCCGACACGGGCAACATGGAGGTCCTTGCACGCTACGGTAGTCCTACACAGCAGGATAAGTGGCTAAAACCCTTGCTGGACGGCGAGATCCGCTCGTGCTTCGCGATGACCGAGCCGGAGGTGGCCTCCTCGGACGCGACGAACATCCGTGCCCGCATCGAGCGCGACGGAGACGAGTATGTGGTAAACGGGCGCAAGTGGTGGTCGACGGGGGCACCCGATCCCCGCTGCAAAGTCGCCATCTTCATGGGCAAGACCGACCCGGAAGCGCCGCGATACGAGCAGCAATCTATGATCCTGGTTCCTCTGGACGCGGAAGGCGTGAAGATGGAGCGTACCTTGAACGTCTTCGGCTACGATGACGCGCCGCACGGGCATGCCGAGATCTCCTTCGAAAACGTCCGCGTCCCCGCGGAGAACATGATCTGGGAAGAAGGCAAGGGCTTCGCCATCGCGCAGGGGCGTCTGGGGCCGGGCCGCATCCACCACTGCATGCGCCTCGTCGGGGTGGCGGAGAGAGCCATCGGACTCATGTGCGAGCGGGTCAAGGAGCGTGAGGCGTTCGGCAAGTCCCTAGCCGAGCAGGGCGTGATCATGGAGTGGATCGCCGACTCGAGGACCGAGATCGAGCAATCCAGGCTCCTCACCCTCAAGGCCGCCCACATGATGGACACGGTGAGCAACAAGGAGGCCAAAGCCGAGATCGCCATGATAAAGGTCGTCGCCCCGAACACGACGCTTCGTGTCCTCGACCGTGCCATACAGGCCTTCGGCGCCGCCGGCGTCTCCGACGACTACCCGCTCGCCAACTTCTGGGCGGCCTCCCGTACCCTCAGGCTCGCCGACGGCCCCGACGAAGTCCATCGTGCCGCCGTCGCCAAGCTGGAGCTGAAGAAGGAGCGCAAGGCAAGCCTAGTGACCTAAGAGGTGAAAGGCGAGTTAGCGGTTGCGGACGAGCAAGGAGTTCGGCTTCGTCGCCCGTGGTCCGGCTTCGAAAGGCCTTGCAACCGTCATCGTCAAGCACCGACAGTCGAACGCCTTCCTTGGGACCTGGAAGGCTAAGGGGCTGGAAGGCGACCTCCTTGTTCTACCAGCAAGATCCACTACGACATCATAGACTGCTTCCTCGACGCCGAGAGTCCCCTCTGCTCCGCGGTCCTGGAGCAGATGAATGTCCTCTAAGCCAAGCCGGTCTTCACCCAACTCCAGTACAATCTAATCCGCAAGCACGGACGCTTTTTCGGAGGTGGCGCGTTGGCGATAGAGATGACGGGGGGTTCGATAGTGAACGAGCGGGGGACGGTGGTCACCTTCCGGCAGAAGTGCGAGAAGTGCGGCTACGTCTTCGACTTCAACAAGACGACCATCGTTCCGGCCTTCAGCTCGCGTAAGGTACGGCCGTTCACCTGCCCGGAGTGTGACAATTACCAGGAGGTGTCGGTAAGACATTACAACCCCAATCGGCAATGAGAGTGCCGTCACGCTGGGCGAGGACGTGAAGGTGCATCATCTTGTAGATCTGATTTTTCTCTTCCGAGGATAGTCCGGTTAGCCCCTGCGGCACTAGAGACGCGTAGTGGGAGATGAGCGCGGCCTTGCTTTGTTCGATGTCTTTTCGGAGGAACGATGGCAACTGGAACTATCGAATTCGTTGCTCCGATCGCAGGGGTGCGGTTCGAACCAATCGAAGTGTCAAACCAGCATCCAGCGGTAGAGAAGATCGTCGTAGAAGCACGAGACAACGAGAAGCTGAATATCGTGTTACACCTGACCGACGTTTTTGATTTGGAGGAGGCGGCAGACATCGCCAAAGAGATACTTCCTTCGATCATCAATTGACTTGCGTTCTACCGCAATGTCCCTGTCGGTGAACCGCATTACACGGGGGCTTCACTTCCGAAAGACGCATCCGGTTCTTCTTACAGAGTTCGGAGCGAGCGGCTCCTCATGTGGGATCAAGCGATTCCCGTTCTTACGCTGGGCGAGGATACATGCCGAGACCTAACGAGGCGACTGGAGCAAACCTACATAGATGCTAATCAATTCTACTCTGCCTATCGGTTTGCGCTCAACCAGAGCGACCCCGTAGCCCGCTTCATGTTCCTCTATAACATCCTGTTACAGATCAATAACGACGACCAAAAACAGGTTGATGCCTCTATTCGTTCGGAGGTGCCAAGTATTCCACAGAGTCCGAGACCTGACCGTCCGAGCGTGATTGAGACGGCTTACTCGCGCTTGCGAAATGAAGTAGGCCACAAACGGTCAGGAACTCCACCGGAACAGACGCGCAGGAAGATTCAAGATAATGTAGCGACCTTCCAAGAGTTGGTCAGGACAGCCATTTCGCGAGTCGTTTAGAGGCGCAAGAATTTTTCTGGGTAGAGGCGGCGTTGTACAAAAGATCCCGTCTGTACAGGCGTTGTACAAAAAATCCGTTTTGCACAAAAATGCGCTACTCTGTACAAAAATTACAAAGGATTACAAAGAGGAGGGGGCCTTCTGTGACCCCCTTCGTATCCGCACAAATCATCACGTCGTGTTACAGTTGCAAACCTTAGAAGGGGAAGCTACTTACTTCCTCTTCTCGACAACGGTGGTCTTCGGGTGGCGCTGGGCAGTAGCCCAAGTCACGAACCGCCCCGTAACAGCAGACCGTGGCCTGCCACTCGAAGACCTTCTTTTCCTGGCTATCCAACCACCTCCCCTCTATGTCACGGATACACCTCATAACAAGGAGGATAGCAGAATTTCTTGCTTTGTGTATGACAACGTAGTAACATCATTGTATGACACAGAGTGGAAGACTCGACTGGTTGGTTGATTTTGAGGCGTTGGCTTTCTTCACAGCGGACCATGCTGCTGTGGAGAACAACAAGCTGTACGTAAACGGGGGTTTTTGGAACAGTCTCTTCCGGGACTCCTTTCCGACACGAGTAATTGCTTCGCTGGTTGCTGTAATCAAGGTGCCTGCCAGAGCGTACTTGGAGAATCATCACATCACTATCGAACTTATAGGCCCTGATGAAGAGACCTTGCCGTTTAGAATTGACGGAGATATACGGGTAGGGGCGTCCCCACACATGAACCGAGGAGACCCGTCCATAATATCGATGGCTTACCCATTAGACGGATTAATTCTGGAACGAGCAGGTGAATACTGCTTTACCCTGTCTATTGACGGGAACGAACTGAATCGCTACCGCATTCGCGCTATTCAATCGCCGCCGATTCAACTGCCTTTCGACGCCCCCAGTGGCGACGATGCCGAAGAAGAGTAGGCCACTAAACCTAGATGACTTTGATGCTATTGACTGGGACTCTGAGGACGACCCTACTGGGAACCACGCTCATTGCGCCGAACACGGTATAGACGAACAGGTGGTAGACGAAGTTCTAAGCGGTGATTGGGTGAGTATCGAGATACCAGTAGACACAGCCGAGTTCGCCATCGTCGGTCCAAATGCGAAGGGGAACTTTATGTGGACCCTGCTTTTCGACACGTCTTGGAAGCGTGGCGACTGGCTTCGCCCAGTAACTGGCTGGGATTCCAGGCCTAAAGATATTAGAGAATGGGAAAAAGCAACGGGGCGACAATGGAAAGGGTCGGGACAAAAGGGAAGGTGGCGAAGATGAGTGAGGAAAGACGCAATAACGAAATTGCTAGGCGGGAGAGAGCGCAGGCACACGCGGGAGAGGTTGTTCCTGGGTCTGGCAAGCGTGGCACGCCACGTCGTATGGCCCAGATGGTGTCTGTGCGCTTAGATGGAGAGCTTGTTAGCACGTTGCGGACCATCGCCGAGCAGCGAGGTGTTACCGTTAGCGACCTTCTTAGGGAGGGCGCTGAACAGGTAGTGCGAAAGACCTACGCAGCAGCCCGCCCGCGAACAAGCTACACCATCACCGGCGCAGACCAAGCGATTCCTACAGCGGCAGACCACCACGCATACGCTGCTAACTGAACTCCTTGTCATGCCTGCCCGCCCACGCTAAGATTGATGCATGACCGAAGATGAGAAGCGTGAGGCAGCCCGAATTTTGGGCAAGCTCGGGGGAGCTAAGGGCGGTAAAGCCCGCGCCGCGAAGATGACCAAAGAAGAAAGGTCCGAATCCGCTCGCAAAGCGGCTAAGGCACGTTGGGCTAAGAAGCGCCAACAAGCAGAATCCTCCTAGCAGAATTCCGCATAGATAAGCCAAATTCCCGTTGTTATGCGTAGGCGTCTACGTATAATTAGAAGGTGAAGGGGAATCGGAACTGGCCATCCTACGACGCCGCGCAATCTGAGGAAAAGCGGCGCTTCGCGGTGCTCTTAGCCGAACTCTGTAGGACCGTTCCTCAACCGGAGCGACGGGGTAAGGGCAAGCCACGTCTGCCGCTCTCGGATATGCTCTTCGCTTCTGTCTATCGGGTTTATGTCGGCTTCTCTTTGCGGCGCTTTAATAGCGACCTACAGCAAGCCTTCGTTGAAGGGCTTGTAAACAGCCTGCCGCACTACAACTCTATGAGCAACTACCGTGCGAAGCCGGAGCTTACGGACATTCTCAAGAGTCTCATAACCGCGAGTAGCTTGCCTCTGAAGGCCGTAGAAACTGACTTTGCCGTTGACTCCTCAGGTTTCAGCTCATCGAGGTTCGTGCGGTGGTTCAACAAAAAGTACGGACGCGAAGTGGATAACAGAGAATGGGTCAAGGTGCATCTCATGTGCGGCGTCAACACCAAGATAGTTAGTGCCGTAGAGATAAGCGGTTGGGCAGCGAACGACACCAATTACTTTGTCCCGCTAGTTGAGAGGACCGCCGCGAACTTCGATGTTAGGGAGGTGAGCGCCGACAAAGCCTACCTCTCTCGGAAGAACCTGAACGCAGTTGAGATGGTTGGCGGGATGCCCTTCATACCGTTCAAGAGCAACACTCTAGAGCCCACTGAGGCTGGCGCATGGGCAAGGATGTACCACCTGTTTATGTACAAGCGAGAGGAGTATATGGAGCACTACCATAAGCGAAGCAACATTGAAACCGCCTACTCCATGATAAAGGGGAAGTTCGGCAGTTCCTTACGCTCCAAGAGCGACACCGGACAGATAAACGAGGCGCTGTGCAAGGTCTTAGCCCATAACACCTGCGTACTAGTACAGGCTACTCACGAACTTGGTATCGAACCTATTTTTTGTACAGAAATCCGTCCTGTACAAAAAATGCCCTCTTGAGCCTATTTTTTGTACAACGCCGTCTGTACAGAAATTACAAAGTTTGTACAAAAATTACAAATGTATACAGGTCGAGTTGTAGGCGCTCCGGCTCGCTCTCGCACACCCGTTGAGCCTCTTCGAACGTACCCTTCTTCTTCTCGTAACCTTGCCTAGTCCTGATAACGGCAGCGTCGTAGTATTGCGTCTTGCTCATGGTTAAAGCTCCTTTCCGTTGTGAGCGGCCGCAAGCGCTTTGTGCTCGACCCTTGCCAGGTTCGTCTCCACCACCACCCCAGACTCCAGCGTCCGGTGGACGGGGCACAGATCGGCGATCTCCAAGAGTCGCCCGCGCTGCATCTCTTCCAACGGGCCCGTCAACTCAAGCTCGCGATTAATGTGGTCGACCTTCCGATCTTTCACCTCGCGGTCCCCGGCGCGGTCCTTCTGATGACTCAGTCGGACCGTCAACGACTCTAACGGCCATCCTTTGCGGTCCGTGTATATGCGGAGGGTCATCGCAGTGCACGACCCGAGCGCGACCAGCAGGTAGTCGTAGGGTGTGGGCCCGGAGTCAGAACCCCCCACACTCACCGGTTCGTCGGCCACGAGCGTATAGCCGTTCGCCGTGGCGTCGGTACGCAGAGTGCTCCCCGTACGCACCACCACGCGGCTGTCTTCCAGGGTCATCTTCTGCACCTCTTTCCTACTCAACGCTTCCTGACCTCGCGTGAGATTCCTAGTTTCTTATCTACCTTGCCGCTCAACCAGTTCTACCGGCCCACTCTTCTATGGTGAGAGCGCGCACCCCGAACGTGTCCCGCAGTGTCGAAGGGTCTGCCGCATAGCCCACGACATCGAAGAAGGCCATCATGTGCGCCAGCTCCCGGACGTAGGGGACGACCCGTCCGGGGACGCGCATAGCGATCAGTGGCAGGTGTAGAGTCCGTATTCGCCTCCCTCGGCCCCTTCCGAGACGCTCGAAGGCTCCGTCGAAGGTGGTGGTGTCCGGGCCGGAGATCTCATAGCGACCGGCAATGTCCCTCTTAAAGGCTTGCACCGCCGCCCGGGCTATGTCGCGGGCAGCGATCCAGGAGAGGGGCTGTCGTTGGCGACCGGGGACGAACGCGACCGAGCCTCGGAGCATCATGCGGAGGGTCTCCATAAATATCGCCGGGCGCAGGATGGTCGAAGAAACGTCCTCCGTGGCGAGCAGCTCCCTCTCGAAGCGGGCCTTCTCCCGGAGCGACCCGACCTTCTGGGCCAGCGGGTGGTCGGCCAGAAGTGCTGAGCTGTACACAAAACGCCTGACCCCCGCCGAGCGCGCCGTCGAGAGCAGGTTGAGGTTGCCCTCGTACTCGATCGCCTCGGATGCTCCTCGTCCCGGCCCGGCGCCCAAGGCTGACAGTATTCCGGAGCACCCCTCAGCGGCGGGCACCAGGGTGCGTGGCTTCGTGACGTCCCCGACGGCCAGCTCAGCGCCCAGGTTCCGCAGGCGTTCTCCTTTCTCAGCCCGGCGCACCAGCGCCCGCACCTCGAACCCGGCCTCGAGCAGCCCCTCGACGGCCGCGCCGCCTACCCTGCCTGAGGCTCCGGCGACCAGGATCTTTCCTTCATTCATTTTGACCAAGACCTCCTATGTCTGCGATACGCTTCGTTTCTTGAGCACTGTGGTTTTCCCAACCAGAGGACACACTTGCGGATTCGCCTCTCGTGTGAACCGGCCGGGCGCCGAAGGCGATCAAGTAGGCGAAGAGGTCGCGCAAGAAGGGTGTACGCAACAAGAGGCGGAGGAGTACGGGTAGCTTAAACACCTCGCTCGCACCGAGCGCACCAGAGACTACCCACCGTTGTGCCACGCTCTGCGCTCCCTGCACCAGGCGCGTCGACCACTCGCGCCGGCGCTGCACGGCCGCCAGGTGCCGCGACCGCAGCCTCCCGGACTTAAGCGGACCACCCAACACGTTGGCCGCGACGACGGCGTCCTGGATAGCGTAGTTGATCCCGACGCCACCGACCGGAGACATTACGTGGGCGGCGTCTCCGATGAGGAGCAGCCCCGGACGGTACCAGCGCCTCAGGCGATCCGACTCCACCGAGAGCAGCGAGCCCTGCTTCCAATCCTGCAAGTGTCCAACGCGATCGGCGAGCTCCGGCGCCAGTTCGGCGACAGACCGACGCAGGGCCGGCAGACCGGTGGCGCGGAGTTGGCCATAGCTGCCCTTCTCTATGATATAGCCGACCTGCCAGTGATCGAAGTGATCCATCAGTACCAGCAGGCTACCGGGGCCGAAGCGAAAGATCGCGCCGGCGCACTCTGGATCGTCCGGCTTTCGCGGCAGGTTGAACCAGAAGACGTCCATAGGCGACGAACCCTCGACCCGGTGTAAATCGGCCAGCTGCCGGACCTGAGAGAAACGGCCATCGGCCCCGATCGTGAGCCGAGCGCGTACCTCGCGAAGGCCCTCTGAGGTCCGGTAGTGGACCCCACGGACCACGCCGTCCTCTTCTATGAGTTCCTTCACCCGCGCGCCCATCACTAGACGAAAGCCAGGATACTTGCGCGCCTCGGCGGCGACGAATCCCAGAAAGCGAGTCTGAGGGAGCATAAGTATGTACGGGTAGCGCGTCTTCAAGCGACGAAAATCGGCGAAATCGATGGAGCCGTCGGCGGATCGCAAGGTAAACCGGGGAATCTTGGCGTGGCGAAGCTCGAGCAGACGGTCCACCAAACCCAACTCCTCCATTATCTCCAGGACAGAGGGGTTGATGGTGTTTCCGCGGAATTCACGCTCGAAGTCCCTATGCGCCTCGAGCAGCGTTACGGACACGCCCGCGCGCGCGCCAGGAGGAGGCCTAGGACCAGCCCTGCCGGCCCGCCGCCCACGATGCAGCAGTCGGTTTGCTGAGGGGATATGGAACGCGCCTCATCTTCGTCCCGCGCTGGGGCAGCGGGGAAGCTTACGGAAGGCGCTGCCTCCTTTTGAGTAGCACTTACTACGGAACTTAGCACGGTCCTTCTACCCCTCGTAGCGCCCGTTCCTCGGACCGGAGGCGCACTACCATCACGCCGGCGTTCAGCAAGGTAAACGATAGCGCCGTGACAAGAGCTCCGAACACCAACGGGGCGGCCAGGATCTCCAGGGCGACGGCTAAGTAGTTGGGGTGCCGGACGTGCTTGTATGGTCCGCTCGCAACGAGGGGGACTCCGGGCAGAACCATAACCCTAGTGGTCCAACGTTCGCCGAGGCTCAGGATGGCCCAGTAACGGAGCGCCTGCCCCCCCAGGAAGAGGGACGCCCAGAGCGGCCACAAGGTAGGTAGCTCCGGTCCTCGCAAGTACCCCTCGACGAGCATGGAGACCAGCCACGCGGCGTGCAACCCGACGATAGCCGGATAATGTCCCTCCCCGCACTCGTAGGCTCCCTTGGCTTTCAGGACAAGTTCGTGGCGGCGGGAAAGGCCCAGCTCCAGGAGCCGCTGAAGCGCGATGAGCAAGACGAAGGCGGCCAAAAACGTAAGAGATTCCACAACTCCTCTTTCGGTAGTTATAGCCGTCACTACACCCTACGAATAGCGCCTCTAGCATCGGAACAAAACATGCTCGGCCGAGAAGCCTGGGCCCAAAGCCGAGATGCTCCCGTATTCTCCGCTTCGCGCGGGGTAATCCTCCAAGAACCGTTCCAGGACGAAGAGGACCGATGCGCTAGACATGTTGCCGTACTCCTGCAGAACCTCCCTGGGAAGGTCGAGGCTACCCGGCTCGAGCCCGAGTGCCTGCTCGTAGGCTTCGAGAACTTTCGCCCCGCCAGGATGCACGACAAGGTGTCGGAGGTCTTTGAGGGCCAGACCGTGTCTCTCGCAGGCCTCTTCTATGGTCGCCCGCGTCCGCGTGCGGACTATCTGAGGCACGCTCTTGGCGAAGCGGACCTTGAGGCCCGTCTCGATCAGGTCCCAACCCATGACGTCTTCAGTGTTCGGCCAGGTCGTGCTGTGGCTTCCCAGCACCTCAGGCCCCTCGGCTCCCGTGCCAAGCAGTACCGCGGCAGCCCCGTCGGCGAAGAGGCTCGCCGCGACCAGGTTGCTCTTGGAGGCGTCGCCGGCCTGAAAGGTAAGGCTGCACAGCTCCACCGCAACCACTAGCACCAGCTCCTCCGGATTAGCCCGGGCGTGGTCGGCTGCCCGGGCCAACCCTGCCGCGCCGCCCGCGCAGCCCAATCCCCAAATGGGAATGCGCCTGAGGTTGGGGCTCAGCCCCATTCTGAAGAGCAGTTTCGCGTCGAGGCTTGGTGTCGAGATACCAGTGGTGGAGACGAAGAAGAGCGCCCCGACATCCTCAGGCTCCACCCCTGCCCGGTCCAAGCAGCGGCGCGCAGCCTTCTCCGAGAGCTCCAGGGCGTGCTCTCTATACAACGCGTTCCGCTCGGGGAACGAGTACTCCCGCCCGTACCACTCCAGCGGCTGGCAGAAGTGGCGCGCCCCTATCTGGCCGTTGTCGAAGATAGGGAGGAGCCGTTCCAGGTCCCGGAACGTACCTGCAAAGAGATTGCGGGCGAACTCCTTGATCTCCCGCTGCCCCACCCGATGGGTCGGGACGGCCGTGGCCGCCGAGAGGATGCGGGGATTTCCTGAGAATGGCTCCATAACCCCGAACCCCCTTAGGCCGTCCTGGACACTCGCCTGCCGTACTGGGGAGCAAAGCCGAAGTAAGCCGCAACCCCCCCGAGCACCAGATGCAAGAAATTGTCCGCCAAATTTACGTGGACCAAACCGAGCAGCAGATCGTCCCCGAAGAAGAGCCCGGGGACGAAGCCCAGAACGGTCAACAGCAGGTAGATGACGCCCACACCCTGCAAGTAGGTCCGCGACCACCCCGCGTAGGCGGCGGTGATCCCAAATATGCCGAACAGCAAGTGCACCAGGTTGTGGAGCACGTTCACGGCGAAGATGCCGAGCAGCTCACCACCCGTAGGGTTCAACACAAAGCCGAGGGTCCCTACTGCCAAGAAGGACGCCCCGAACACCAAAGCGACCGCTCTAACCATAACTACTCCCTTCTCGTTCTCTCGCGGTCGTGGCCTCGCGCCTCCGACCGCTGGCGGGCTCTTCTCACCCGCTTTTCCAGCAACAACACCAAGATAGCAGATTATCCAAATATGTCAATGATTTATTTGACTTATTTTGTAAATATGTTGGATAACCGCAAAAGCGTGGTATTAACCAGCTCAGTGCGGCAGCCATGACGGCCGCGATAAGTCAGCGGCGAGCTACCTAGCAATGCTGACCCTCGCCGCGATACTGCTGTGGCTATGACTTGCCGGGCGGGTACATTCAGCTACCTTCTGTGGCCGCGGCGAACTCTCTTGAATCGAGTTCGGTTTCGCGCTTCTTACCAGCGAAAGCGCAGCGGCAGTAATGGCCAGAAGTCGGCGCTTTGGCCCTGGCTACCGTGATCGAACTCGATCTCTGCCAGATGATCGTTGCCGGTCTCGAAGGAGACAACGCCTGTCCGCTGTAGCGCTCGCACCACGCCGGAGATAGGCTTGCCTCTCGGAAGCGTGATGCGTAGCCCCGTGATCTCCACGACCCCCTTGGGGTGGACGAGTGGTTGGCGGCGCTCTTCGGGGAGGGCGTCTGGCCTTCCGCTATATGGAGTAGCGAACACCAGCGGCTCGCTCGCGGCTGTCCCGGTGGCGACATCGATGTGCAATTCAGGCGGCAGGTAGGGCGGGCGGTACTCCCACGTCGCGAAAGGCAGCGCCGCCGGTCCGGCCACCGCGTGCTGCACCATCGGGCGTAAGCAGACGCCAAAAGGCGAGTATCCGGTGAAGCGGTACCTCCACCGCTCCCAGAGCCGCGTGGGAGTGATGGGTGGGCTTCGCGCCTCTCGCTCCTCGCGGACCCACACCAGCTCCAGCATAGCATTGTGGAAGAAGAAGCGGCGGTTGGCTGTACCCTGGCCGGGGTGCAGATTGGAGGTACCTTCGGTCAAGCCGAAAGCCACGAGTTGATCTGCTTCCGTTGCGCCAACCTCGGTACAGATGAATATATGATCGAGCTCAACCGACATAAGCTCTCCTTAGCCTATAGCTTATATCACCCAGCCGACGATCAGACCTATCCCCTAAGGTTTGCATTTTGCAAACAGGCTCTAGAAGCCGCCACCAGCGAGCGCCAGCGCGCCAGCGCGGTGATGGTAATTGGAAGCCTAAGGTCCGTAGTGGCGCAAGAGGCGGCCAACAGAGACGCGCTCCGAAGAGATGGTGCTGGGTACCGTTGATCTCATCACGTGCCTCCTTTAAGGCCGTTTGTAATTGCCTTCATGGCAACCTATACAGACTTTTAGCAATATATCAAGTATAATATTCACTTATTTGCTATACTGATAAGGACGAACGGAGGGAGCAAATTGGCTGCGAATTGGGACGAGAAGTTTTTCGAAAGCACACGGGGGCAGGTCGTTGCGCTGCTCAGGCGCTCAGAGCGCACCGTCGAGGAGCTCGCCCGGGCACTGGGTCTCACGGACAACGGCGTCCGCGTACATCTCGCCGTTCTCGAGCGCGACGGCATTGTGCGACAGCGAGGTTCGGTGCGCCGCAGCAGCGGCGGTGGCAAGCCCGCTTACGTATATGAGCTGACGCAGAAGGCCGAAGACCTGTTCCCGAAGGCCTATGAACCTACGCTTCGCCAGCTCCTGGATGTCCTATCCGAGCGTCTTGGGCCCGAGGAATCAGAGGCGCTACTGAGGTCCGTGGGTCGCCGCCTAGCGGAAGAGCATCCCATGCCGGCGGATGGGGCGGATGGCACGCACGCGCGGCTCGAAGCGGCAGTTGAGGTACTCAACGAGTTGGGTGGCCTCGCCGAACTTGAGGAACGAGACGGTGCGTTAGTCATCCGCGGCTATAGCTGCCCGCTGGCTGGTGTGACGCCGGATCACCCAGAGGTTTGCCGCATGGCCCAGACCTTGATCACCGAGCTAGCGGGCGTGCCGGTCTACGAACGCTGCGACCGTGGCGAGAGACCGCGCTGCTGCTTCGAAGTGGCGCTTTCCGACGGTACCGAGCAGAAGTAACGAGGTCTATCGGCGAGCTGGCGCTCGGCTGTGAAGGGTTGTCTTCTCTCAAGCCTCTATTTCAGCCGATAAAACGCGCCCAATATTCCACCATAGACGAGGTGGGCCAGGATCACCGAGAGCGGGGTGCGCCGACCGTAGTTCAGGGCCATGAAGCCTGGTGGTTCGAGCTGTTTGGTCGGCGTGGGCCCCTGCTGCTCGTTCGCCATCCGCGGGTGCATCGCGGGCAGGGCCGGCATGGCTACGACCAGCACGTAGAGCGCGTGCACCAAACCGATCGCGGCGCCCAACCACCAGCTCGCCCGGCGCCAGCTCTCAAAGGCCGCGGCGTAAACGGAGGCGAAGATCCAGCCGTTCAAGAAGTGGACGCCGAAGCCTATCAGCCCCGCCCGGTCCCGGTTTGGCGTGTACATGGTCCCCAGCATGAAGGGGAAGTTTATCCGGCTGAGACCGAGCTCCTGGCTAGCGGCCATCAAGGTCGTCAGGATTACTGTACCTACAAACCCCCAAAGCGAGAGGCTGCGCTTGTTCATGTGTGATCCTCCAACTCTTTCTCCGCTGGTGGTTGATCTTGCCCCGCGAGGGCGTGCTCGTCACGGTACTCGGCGAGCGTGAGCGCGGCGTTGATGAGCCCGATATGCGTAAAGGCCTGGGGGAAGTTCCCGAGGGCCGCGCCGGTGTCGGGATCTATCTCTTCCGCGAAGAGGCCCACGTCGTTCGCGTAAGCGAGCAGTTGCTCGAAGGTCTGGGTGGCTGCTTCGACGTTGCCGCCCTGAGCTACACATTCCACCGCCCAGAAGCTGCAGATACCGAAAGCTCCCTCGCCGGGCGGGAGCCCGTCGTCAGTCCCCGTCTCGTAGCGATAGACGAGCTCGTCGCGGGCGAGCTTCTCGTGGATGCGGGCGCTCGTGGAGCGCATCCGCGGGTGCTTGCCTTCGATGTAGCCGTATAGCGGCATGGTAAGCAGGCTCGCATCCATCTCCTCGCCGTCGAAGGTGCGCGTGTAGCTCCCTATCCGCTCGTTGTAGCCGTGAGCCTCGATCTCCTTCCGGATCTCGGCCCGGTTGGCGCGGAAGAGTTCGACCGAGACCTCCAGGTACCCGGCTTCGTGCATCTCGATGAGGCGATCGAGCGCGACCCAGCACAAGACCTTGGAGTGGGTGTTATGGAAGCGTCCGGAGCGCCCCTCCCAGATTCCCTCGTCCGGCTCGCGCCAGCGCCTGCATACCGTACGACCGAGATCGTTGAGCATCCGGCTAGTGTCGCGGTCGAAGCGCCCGCCGCGGTCCAGGAACCGGGCGGCGCCGTTGATGACCTCTCCGTAGACGTCGAGCTGGAGCTGGCCATGCGCGTCGTTGCCGATCCGTACCGGGCGAGACCCCGCGTAGCCTTCCAGATGTGGTAGTTGCCGTTCGGGCAACTTCGCCTCTCCGAAGACGTCGTAGAGCACGTGGAGCTCGGGCCAGGTTAGCCGCGTGGCGTGCAGCAGCCAGCCAGTGTAGGCCTCCGCCTCCTCCCGGTAGCCGAGGGCGAACAAGGCGCGCAACGTGAACGACGCGTCGCGAAGCCAGCAGTAGCGGTAGTCCCAGTTCCGTACACCGCCAACGGCCTCGGGGAGGGAGGTAGTCGGCGCCGCCACCAGAGCGCCAGAGGGCGCGTAGGTCATCAGCTTTAATGCTAGGGCGCTGCGCACGACCGCATCGCGATAGGGTCCCTCGTATGGACAACGGTCTGCCCACTCCTGCCACCAGCGAACCGTCCGCTCGATCCTTCCGCGCGCGGCCTCCCCGAGAAGGGGGACCACTGCAGGAGCTTCCATGCTGTAGGTGAGAGAAAGATACTTACGCTCTCCGCTCCGGATTCGGGCGACTCCACAGGCGCTATGATCGCCGTCGGTCAACTCCAGAGGCAGCTCGCTGCGCAGAGTCAGGGACGTTCCATCGACCTCACACCGCAGACCAAGCGCTCCCCGCTGTTCGAGCAACGGGCGGACCCGACCATAATCAGGGCGGGGGTCATAGAGGATCTCTACCTCGACTTCTCCCTCCAATCCTTCTAACTGGCGCAGCACCTCGTGCTCGGGAGTCAGGTACGCTCGCTTGTCTTCTTCGGACGAGACCGGCATGAGATCGCGCAGAACACACGCTCCGGTAGGAGTGCGGAAGATGGTTTCGAGCACGTTGGTGTTCGCTAGGTAGCGACGCTCCGTACGGAACTCGCCGACTGGCCGCACAAGGAACCGCCCGCCCTTCTCCGTGTCCAGCACGGCAGCGAAGATGGACGGGCTGTCGAAACGGGGTAGGCAAAGCCAGTCAAGCGAGCCGTCCCGGGAGATGAGCCCCGCGCTTCGGCAATCGCCGATGAGAGCATAGTCGTCTATGGGCAGGTAGCTTGCGTTATACGTTGACTTCCGAAACAGTAGCGCCTGTCTTTTTTCGTCCATTACCAGCTTTCTTTGTCAGTACAAGTCAGTACAAAATTATCCTGCCTCTATGCCTCAAACCAGATGTCATTTCTCTTTCGCTCCAGCTGCAGGCCTTAGTGTATGACCGCTACGGTAACACTTGTTCATATTAAGTCAAGTATTTATTTGATTTATTTTAATAACCTTCGTTGAGTAACCAAAGCGATTCGGGGTCGGTAGAGAAAGAGCAAGTTGGTAACGTATCGATATCCCCCGAAAAGGCAGCGCTGGACGCGAAGGGGCATATGCGCCTCGTCGAGCACTACCTCAAAGAAACCCGGAACCTACGGGTCATCCGCAGCCTCGACCGCAGCTCGCGCCGCCACTTTTCGAACCCGCTCTACGCTGTGAGCGGGGAGAGCACTAGCCCACACAAAGAAGGAGGAACATAAAGAGAAAGCGGAGAAGGGCTGACACTAACGCGCCACCCACTTTACCTCTGGTGTGAGTAGGAATCTGGCAGGTGATGCACAGTGGCGGCGCATTGCGTATTGTTTTACTTTGATTAAGAGGGCCGGGCTCTGTAGTAACGGGTAGCTACCAAACCAAATATTAACCAGATATGTGGTGGCCCGGCCCTTATGCAAACCAAGTTTGCACACCCGCCTGGCGTAGACAAGATCAACTATGCTTACCTTGAAGTACTTTACTTGTTGCTGGTACGTACTTTTGACCTTAACCAGAGGTCGATACTTTAAGAACAGTGAGAAGAGGCAATCGGTATACACCCCCCCTACGGCATGGGACCAGGGCTATTGAGGATAGAGATAATGGGTGCCCCACCTATGCTCCGTAGATAATGGCCATTGTGTAAGGTTAGAGTAAATCGGTCCGGCCAGAGTTCCGGGCCTTTTCCTTTGTTCTACCTTTTTGCTGCAAATCAAGACAAAAAAGAGAGCCGACGAGCGGACTCGACCCGCTGACCTGCTCATTACGAGTGAGCAGGTCTAGTCCCTCCGCTATTGAGGTTCTGAGGCTAATGATCCTTGCACTCCAGCTAGTTCACCACCAGCTCCACTTCGGGGACCTCCACACTTAGCAGGGCGCGGAATCTGAGAGTGTGTGTTATAGATTCGGAACTACATCGAGGTGTCGTTGGTCTCGGAGAAGAGCTTACCAGGCGGAGGGGAGGTCACAGCTGCTTAAGCCTCAAAGCTACCCGCTCGCCGGGTGAACCTAGGCCTCAGCTGTAGTGGATACTTACGAGCGGGTGGGCCCGACCTTCTAGTCGTCGTATTGGTCTAGCTGGCGGTCGCGGTACTGACGCATGGCGCTCTCCATGCGCTCGCCGGTGACGAGGAACACGGTGCGCTCGCCGATGTCCACGCCGTGATCGGCGATGCGTTCGAGATAGTGGACGGTGAGGGCGGCCTGTACGCGCCACTCCGGGGAGCCACTCCCATCCTTACCCGGGTTGACCGCGAGGTTCATGGCTTCCGCGTAGAGGAGGTCGACCCTGTCGTCGTCGGCTTCAAGGCCGTGAGCGCGGTCTATGTCGCGGGCCGCGAAGATTTCGAGGCCCTGCCGGAAGAGGTCGCGGGCACCACGGGACATCTCCAGGAGGGCGGCCTCGAGGTCGGGGTCGCGCTGGGCGTCAGCGGTCTCGGCGATCGCTTGGCAGATGTGCTCGCACAAAGTGCCGACACGCACCAGGCTGTTCGTCACGGCCTGCACGGTGTAGATGAGCCTCAAGTCCCGGGCCACCGGGGCCTGACGGGCCTGTAGGATCATGCACTCCTCGTCGATCTCCGCTCCACGCTCCTTATAGTGGGCATCAACGCCGATCTGGCCGGCGGCTACTTCAGCGTCGTGGGTCTCCAGGGCCTCGCTCATCGTACCCAGACAACTTTCGACCTCCCGGCCGAGGTCCACGACCTCCCCGAGCAGCCGGTCTAGCTCTTGCTGAAAAGTCTCTCGAGGCATCCTCTAACCTCTTCTAGCCGAAGCGCCCGGTCACGTAGTCTTCCGTCTCCTTGCGGTCCGGCGCAGAGAACATCTTGCTCGTCTCGTCGAACTCCCAGAGCCGGCCCGGGTCTCCCATATTCTCTATGTAGAAAAAACCTGTGTAGTCCGAGATTCGGGCCGCCTGTTGCATGTTGTGCGTCACGATCACCACCGTGTAGCGCTGTCTAAGCTCCTCCATAGTATCCTCGATCTTCTGGGTCGAGACCGGATCCAAAGCACTCGCCGGCTCGTCCATGAGGATCACTTCCGGCTCCACGGCCAAAGTGCGCGCGATGCACAACCGCTGCTGCTGGCCGCCGGAGAGCCCAAGCCCGCTCTCCTTCAGCCGGTCCTTGACCTCGTCCCAGAGGGCGGCCCGCCTCAAGGAGCGTTCCACCAGCTCGACCATGTCGCCCTTATAGCCGTTGATCCGGGCTCCCCAGGCCACGTTCTCGTAGATGGACTTGGAGAAAGGGTTGGGCTTCTGGAAGACCATCCCGATGCGCCGTCGGATCCGGACCGGATCCACGTACTTGGCATATATGTCCTGGTCTCCTAGCTTGACACACCCCTTAGCGAGCGCCCCCGGGATAATCTCGTGCATCCGGTTCAGGCAGCGGATGAACGTGCTCTTGCCGCACCCCGACGGTCCAATGAGGGCGGTGACCTTGTTGGCCCTGATATCCATGCTGACGTCCGTTAGGGCCTTGAACGAGCCGTAGAACGCCGAGAGGTCCTCGATTCTCATGCCCAAAGCCGCGGGCTCTTTGGATGACGCTCCCCCATGTTCCCCGGTCCGGGGCTTCTGCTCAGAGATATCGGACAAAGACCGTCCCTCCTGTTGTGTCCTTCTAAACACTACCCTTGCACCGTCCTTCTTGCAAAATGTCCTTCAAAATGCCTACCCGCGCCTCTGGTACTTGTTTCGCAGCCAGATAGCTACCGAGTTCGTCAACAACAACACAACCATTAAGACGACTATGCCGGCGGCGGCGGCGATCTGGAAAGCTTCCTGTGGCCGCGAGACGAAGTCGTAGATCGCTATGGGGAGCGCGCTGTAAGCGCTAAGCGGGCCCTCGGGGACGAAGGTTATATAAGTCGCGGCCCCGACGACGATCAGGGGCGCCGTCTCGCCGATGGCGCGCGAGAGCGCGAGGATCGTGCCGGTAAGGGCGCCAGGGAGGGCCATCGGCAGCAGGTGGCCCCGGATCACCTCCCAGCGCGTCGCCCCTAAAGCGAAGCCTCCCTCCCGTACGGAGTCCGGGATCGCGCGCAGGGCCTCGCGGGTGGCGATTATTACGACGGGCAGGATGAGCAGAGCAAGCGTCAGGGCGCCGGAGACTATGCTTTGCCCGCCGGTTATGGGCCCCAACAGATTCACGAATATTCCCAAGCCCAGCAGGCCGTAGATTATCGAAGGAACACCGGCCAGATTCGAGACATTCACCTCGATCAGCCGGGTCAACCAGGTATCCGGAGCGTACTCCTGCAGATAGAGGGCCGCCCCGACTCCCAGCGGTACGCTCACGATCGCCGTGATCACTAGCAGCCACAGCGAACCCAGCAGGGCCGGGTAGACGCCCGATCTCTCGGGGGAGATCGAGGGGAAGCCGGTAAGGAACTCCCAGCTCAGGCGCGGCACACCGTCCCGGGCGATGTCTATCAGCAAGACCGCCAGCACGACCAGCCCGATCATCGTGGCGACGAACACGAGGATCGTGAACACCAAATCCAGCGCGTACCGGACGGCCGTTGAGGTCTTGAAAACCGACTCCTGCTCAGGACCGCCCTTTTGCGCGATCCCAGTTCCGCTCCTTGTCATTCGTAAATCTCCCTGAAGCGCCGTACGAACAGGTAGCTGACGATGTTCAAGATTAAAGTCATGATGAACAGGGTCGTGCCGACGGCGAAGATCGTGTTGAACGTAAGCGAGCCCGTTGGCGTATCCCCGGAGGCCACCTGGACTATGAAGGCCGTCATGGTCTGCACTGCCTCCTGGGGGTTCGCGGTCAGCTGCGCCAGATTTCCGGCTGCGACGGCCACGATCATTGTCTCTCCTATGGCCCGGGAGATACCAAGGATGGTCGCCGCAACAATGCCCGACAACGCAGCGGGCACAACGATCTTGGTGGCCACCTCGCGCTTGGTCGCCCCGAGGGCGTAGGCCCCTTCCCTTAAGCCCCGCGGAACCGCGTAGATGGCGTCCTCGCTCACGGACGCTATGGTCGGGATGATCATCACCCCCATAACGAGCCCCGCGCTTAAGGCGTTGAAGATCGTCAGACTCGGGAAGATCGTGCTCTGCAAGAAAGGAGTGACGAACGTCAGAGCGAAGTAACCGTACACGATGGTCGGCACCCCGGCCAGGACCTCCAGGGCGGGCTTCAGCCAGCGCCTCAGGCGCGTCGAGGCGTACTCGCTTAGGAAAATGGCCGCCAAAAGGCCTACTGGCAGCGCCACAGCTATGGCGATGATCGAAGTGAGCAGCGTGCCGCTGATGAGCACGATGATGCCGAACTGGGGGTTGGCGAAGGCGGCCGACCAAGTGGTCGAGGTGAGGAACTCTACGACGGAGACTTCCCGGAAGAACGCTATCGTTTCGAAGATCAGGACAAAGACGATCCCGAAGGTCGTCAACACCGAGACGCATGCGCAAGCCGCGAGCACGATCTTTATGGCCCGCTCCCGGAAGTGCCTCGCGCGGCTCTCCCGGTGCCACTTTCCGGCTTCGGATCTTGGATCTCGTCTCGCCTCAACTGTCATGACTTCTCCTCTTGCTACTTACCATTGCCCTTGTGTTCGGCACCGAGGGCGTCCTCGGGAGCGGTACCCGTAGTGCGGTTGTTGAACCGCTCGCCCGCCTCCTGCGCAGCCTCGGGGGAGAGTGGCACGTACTGGGCCTGCTCGACGAACTGGTCGAGGTTCTCCAGGTAGAACTGCACGAACTCCTCGAGCTCGGGCTGCTCCTCAAGGTCCTGGGCGTTCACGTAGATAAACAAGGGCCGCGAGAGCGGGTACTCACCCGACTGGGTGGTCTCGACGCTGGGCGCAATCCCGTCGACGTTAAGCGCCTTGAGGCGCTGCTGGTTCTGCTCGAAGTAGCCGAAGCCGAAGTACCCCAGGGCACTCGTATCGCCGGAGACGCCCTGCACCAGCACGTTGTCGTCTTCGCTTGCCTGGTAATCAGTCCGACTCTCATCCTCCTTACCGTTGACCCTCTCGGTGAAGAAGTCGAAGGTGCCCGACTGGGAGCCGGGGCCGTAGAGGCTGATTTGCTGGTCGGGCCACTCAAGATTCACCTGATTCCAGGTAGTGACCTGCCCCTCCGCCGAGGGCTCCCAGAGCGTTCTGAGTTCGTCGAGCGTTATGTTCTGCGCGAAGTCGTTTCGAGGGTTGACTACAACCGTGAGCGCGTCCTGAGCTATCGCAAGCTCGATGTACTCGACACCCGCCTGCTCACATCTATCAGCCTCTTCGTCCTTGATCGGTCGGGAGGCATCCGAGATTTGGGTGTCGACGTTGCAGAATGCCTCGAAGCCGTCGCCGGTGCCCGCCCCGCTGACGGTGATCCGGACGTCCGAGTTCTGCCGGTTGAACGCCTCGGCCGCTGCCTGGGTGATGGGGAGCACGGTGCTGGAGCCCTCCACGGCAATCTGGCTCTGACCGTCGCCTTCCTGCTCTTGTCCTCGTCCTCCGCAGCCGGCCAGGGCCAAGGTCAGAGCCAGGAGGAACGTTCTCAACAGCAGGCTCAAACGCGCGCCTCTGCTCAACCGCTTTCTCCTCTCTGATCGCCATACCGAGCGACCTGGGTCTCTGGCTTGGTTACCGGCCCAAGAGTCTTCAACGCGGGATCATAGAACATCGCACTCGGCTTTTAGTTTCACGTTTGTAAACGCTGCTTTAAATCTGTGTTAATCAGCTCCTTCGCCCAGGTTCTATCGCCTGAAGTCCCAGCCATGACCGGGGATACGGCTGCACGGCACCCGAGGGCCTCACTCGTTTCCCCCTTAATGCACTGGGTGCGAAAAAGGGACGGGCGGAGGTATTGAGCCCATTTAGCGAGCTTTTAACCCACTTTTTACATTCCTGTAACTCAGTGCGGCAACCGAGCCCCTACCATGTGGAGCGCGAAGGAAACCCTCTTACGAGGCCTCTAGGAGGAGAGTAATTGATGGTTGGTGTGGTATGGTCGTGAGCATGGTAACTGCTACAGCGGAGATCTTGATCGTCGAGGACGACGTGGTGATCCTTGACACCTTGGCCTACAACCTCCTCCGCCAGAGGTTTGGCGTGCACAAGGCCACTAACGGCGCCGAGGCCCTAAAGCTCGCCCGCAAGCTCAGGCCCGAGCTGATCCTCTTAGATATCATGCTCCCGGGCGAATCCGGTATAAGAGTCTGCGAGAGGATCCGTCAGGAGGATAGGGACGTAGTGATCGTCATGATCACCGCAAAGGATGCCGAGGACGACAAGGTAAAAGGGTTCGAGGCCGGAGCCGACGACTACGTCACAAAGCCGTTCGGCATGAAGGAACTGGTAGCCAGGATCAACGCCAACCTCAAGCGGAGCAGCAGCATGGCTTTGCCGGGGGGGCGCGGCATGATCATCGAGGCCGGAGATCTCCAGCTCGACACGAAGAACTATACCGCCCAGGTGAAGGGCGAACCCTTGAACTTAAGACTCAAAGAGTTCGAGCTGTTGGCGGCATTGGCTGCCCGTCCGGAAGAGCTAAAGAGCCGGGAGGAGCTCGCGAAAGAGGTGTGGGGCCATGCGGGGGTGGGCTCCTCGCGCACCATAGACGTGCACATAAGGCGCATCCGGGCGTCGCTCGCCGAGAAGAGCGACTACGAGTACGTCCACACCGCCCGGGGCTTAGGCTACCGCTTCGAGGCGCTCCCTAAGGGTGCAGGAGACGACGGCGAGGAGGTGTCCTCTACCGCGGAGCGGATGGAGCCGGGCGAGTAGCGAGATGCTAGAACAGCGCAGAGAAGGTGGCTCCGGGGAGGCCGGCTCCGCGAGCCTGGCCGAGCTGAGGCGGGTCAACAAGATCCGCCGCGACTTCGTCGCGAACGTCTCCCACGAGCTAAAAACCCCAGCAACGAGCCTCAAGCTCCTCGCCGAGAGCCTTGTTGAGATCATGGACGAGGACCCTGAGCAAGCACGCTTTTTCGCCGAGCAGCTCAAGAACGAGACCGAGAGGTTCGCCCAGCTGATTACAGACCTCCTGGACCTGGCGCACCTGGAGAGCGAGGAGGAGGTTCAGAACCCTACCCCTGTGGACGTCAGGAGCGTCTTGGTAGCCGTTCTCGCCCGCCTCCGGCCGCCAGCCAGCCGGAAGAACATCACCCTCTCCTGGAAGCACTCCGGCAGCGCCGACCTGTACACCGTCCGGGGCGACGAGACCCAGCTTACGTCCATGTTCGCCAACCTCGTAGACAACGCCGTGAAGTACACCCCGCCCGGCGGGCGCGTGGAGGTGATCGGCGAGTCGAACGAAAGCGAGGTCGTGATAAGCATCTCGGACACGGGGATAGGCATCCCCGAGAAGAACCTCGCCCGCATCTTCGAGCGCTTTTACCGGATAGACAAGGCTCGCTCCAAGCAGACCGGCGGAACGGGTTTGGGCTTAAGCATCGTCCGGCACGTCGCCGAGAACCACGGCGGCCGGGTAACCGTCGAGAGCACTCTGGGCGAAGGTTCGACCTTCACCATTTACCTTCCCTGCGGCTAACCTCCAACCTACAATAAGAGCGATAAGCGCTACCAGCCTTTATCTACGAGGCCACGCTCACTCCCACTCGATGACACCCGGTAGACTCTAGCTAACTCTAACCGCAGCGTACAGCTTTCGGTCAGTAGGGCGCGGAACCGCAGCTCAGCATAGTTTGTACTTTCAAATTTTGATGACGGCTTAAACTCGCACCAGCTCTACCGTAGAGGTCCCGCCATCTATCCAGCCCCAGAAGGTGAGCTCAAACGGCTAGGGTTTTTGGACCAATACATCGAAGCGTACGCCGCCTCCTGCGCAGGCTAGTAGGGCGTAGAACCTTAGCTCAGTACGTCTAGTAGGTCGGGAGTATACCTCCACGGTTTAAATGGTCCTTCTGGTTGGGCGAAGATAATCTTGTTGTGGTCTACGACGTCGCCGGAGACGAGTTCGTCGACGACCTCGACCTTCTTGTTGTTGAAGACCTCTTCGAAGAACCTTTCGGCCACGATCTTGTTCTGCTCTATGGACACAGCCTCTCTCACCTTCCCTAGGAGCGGCGCTTACTTTTGTCATGATGCCACCCGAAGAAGTCCAGCGCGAACTTCCGAGATCGGAAAGATCGGTCGGGTACGGCTTTCACATGCGTGCCATAGCAGTTTGCAGTGAAGTTGAACAATACCGACCATGCGTGTATCAATGTTTCCCCAGGAGCTCTTCTGAGTGAGGATGGTGCACCTCCGATGAAGGGTAGGTGAATAACAGTGCAACCCGCTGTAGATGCCGGTCGAGCAGGCGCCGCGTTAGAGAAGTCGAAGAGAATAGGACCGCCAAAATCAGCAAGTGAAGGTTAACCTACCGTCACCCACTCCCAGCGCGCTACCGGCTCCTGCTCTCCATAGCCGCCTCGTGCTAGCCGGTTTGCCGTAATGCTAAGCCAAGGTTGGTTTGCCTCCCCATCTTTCGTAAGTCTGCTAATGACCTCTTCAATAATTTACGGGGAAGCTTAACCCTATGTTGTACTCTGTTTTGGGTAAGTACCCTCTATATAAAAAGGGTGAGCAGTAATGGACTCCGAGACGATAGAGGTACGCCAGGGCGAGGGCTTCGACCTCGAAGCCCTCGAGCGGTATATGCGGGGGCGGATAGAAGATCTGCCCGAGGGGGATCTTGAAGTTCGCCAGTTCCCATCCGGCGCCTCGAACCTCACCTACCTCTTGAAGGTAGCGGATTGGGAGGGGGTTTTGAGGCGCCCTCCGCTGGGCCCCGTGCCGCCCAAAGCGCACGATATGCGTCGCGAGTCGAAGGCCCTATCGCACATACACCCGGCCTTCCCTCTGGCGCCGAAACCGTATCTCTTCTGCGAGAACGAGTCCGTCATCGGGGCGCCGTTCTATATCATGGAACGCCGGCGCGGCGTGATCCTGGACGAAACCTTCCCGGAAAGGTATGAGCCCACACCCGAGCTGTGTCTCGGCATCTCGGAGACGGTAGTGGAGACGCTGGTGGAACTGCACTTTGTCGACTGCAGGGAGGCAGGCCTCGAGAACCTGGGCCGCCCGGAGGGCTTCCTGGAGCGGCAGGTGAAGGGCTGGACCGAACGCTACGACAAGGCCAAGACCGAAGAAGTAGAGGAGGTCGGGCCCCTTACCGACTGGATCTCCAACAACGTGCCTGAGAGCCCGGGCCCCACCATCATCCACAACGACTATAAGCTCAACAACCTCGTCATCGACCCCGACGACCTCACCGAAGTCCGTGCCGTCCTCGACTGGGAGATGACGACCATCGGCGACCCACTCTTCGAGCTCGGGGTCTCCATGTCGTACTGGCTTGAGCCCGGTGATTCTGAGGACCTGAAGAAGGTGATGCCGACAGTGACGTCGATGCCGGGATTCCTCACGAGGGATGAGTTCATGGAGCTCTACGCCGAAAAGAGCGGGCGGGATCTCTCGAACAAGCGCTTCTACCTGACGCTCGGGTACTTCAGGCTGGCAGCAGCCCTGCAGCAGATCTACGCGCGGTGGTATAGAGGGCAGACCAAGGACGAACGTTTCGCCCGGTTCGGAGACGGTGTGAAGGACCTGCTCCTCCACGCCCACCACCTCGCCTTCTCGGACGCGACGTAACCGGCGAGGCCGCACGTCTCCTCCGCGCCTTGTGCAGGGATCGTCGCCATCTTAAAATTCTCGTGGCAAAGGGGTAGAGGAGGTGGCATGTGAACCGGTTACTTTTCCGCGGTTCGCTACCCGAGCATTGGCTGGTCGCAAGCGAGGAGGACGCGGCATGAACTCCGTCCTTACGGTGCACTACGGCTTGGAGTTCTTCACCCGGCGCCACCCGCAGAAGACGGCGGTGATCTGTGGCGAGAGGCGCCTAACCTTCGACGAGCTAAACCGCCGGGCGAACCGGGTGGCGAACGCCCTGCTAGGAACAGGGTTGAGCAAGGGAGATCGGGTCGCCGCGCTGCTGGACAACTGCCTGGAGTACCCTGAGATCATCTACGGCTGCTCTAAGGCGGGCATCGTGCTGGTCCCCCTCAACTTCAGGCTCGTGGCAAGGGAGGCACAGGCCTTGCTCGAGCACTCGGAGGCGCAGCTGCTCTTTCTCGGGGACAGGTTCGCGGAGATGATCTCCGAGGTCCGGGCCGACCTGCCTCACATACAGTCCGATGGCTTTGTCGTGCTCGGTGCGGAGACGCTCCCGGAGGGGTACGTTTCTTATGAAGAGTGGGCGCGCGCGGCCCCGGAGGAGCATCCCGGCGTCGAGGTTGGAGAGGAGGACGTCTTCTACGTTGGCTACACTTCTGGGACTACCGGAGAGCCAAAAGGGGCCGTGCTTTCACAGCGTTCGAGAGGCCTCATCCAGCTCGCGATGGCCGTCGAGTACCAAATCGGCGAAGAGAACGTCGACCTCACCGCGGGCGCCATCTACCACGCCGCCCCAATCATCTTCGTGTTGCTCGCCATAAACGTAGGCGGCACGACCGTGATCCTCGAACAGAGCAACCCCGAGGAAATCCTGCGAAGCATCGAGCAGCATAAGGTTACCAACGCGTTCATGGCGCCCACCATGTTCCACACGATCAACAGTCTCCCGAAGTGGATCAGGGAGCGCTACGACGTGAGCTCCGTCCAGACCCTCATCTCTGCTGGGGCTTCACTCTCCAGCAAGGACAAAGAGGACACCATAGCGCTCTTCGGCGAGGGCGTGTTGCACGAGTTCTACGGCTCTACCGAGGCCGGCTGGAACACGAACCTGCGTCCTGCAGACCAGCTCCGCAAGCTCCGCTCGTGCGGCAAGCCGGTCATCGGTTGGGAGGTAAAGCTCCTGGACCTAGACGGGAGAGAAGTAACCGGGCAGGATAAGGTCGGGGAGATCTTTGTGCGCGGCGAGTACATGTTCGACGGGTACCTCAAAAACCCCGGGGCTACCGAGGAGGCCTTCCGGGACGAGTGGTTCTCGGCGGGCGACCTCGGCCAGTACGACGATGAAGGCTACCTCTACGTAGTCGGCAGGAAGAAGGATATGATTGTCACCGGCGGCTCCAACGTCTACCCCGAGGAGGTCGAGGACTGCCTCGCGAGCCACCCGAAGGTTGCCGACGTGGCCGTCATAGGCACCCCTGACGATAAGTGGGGCGAGGCGGTGACGGCGGTAGTGGTCCCCAAAGAGGACAGCGTAACCCCAGAGGAGGTGATCTCCTTCTGCGAGGGCGAGATCGCCGGGTACAAAAAGCCCAAAAGGGTCGAGTTCGAGGACGAGATACCGAGGAACCCCTCCGGCAAGATCCTCAAGAATGTGCTCAGGGAGCGCTACTGGGCGGCGGGCTCCCGGACCTGATCCCCTCTCAGGGGAGTACACCTAGGCGAGGATGCCTCCGTCGACGGCGTAGGTCGCGCCGGTGACATACGAAGCCTCGGGGCCCGATAGGAACAAGACAAGGCTCGCCACCTCCTCGGGCTCCGCCGGGCGCCCCATCGGGACCATGTTTTGCAGGGCCTCCCTGCCTTCCTCGGAGAGGCCCTCGGTCATCCCCGTCGCGCCGTAGCCGGGAGCTACGGCGTTGACGAGGATCCTGTACCTCACGAGCTCCAGAGCGAGGCTCCTGGTCATCCCGATCATGCCGGCCTTAGCCGAGGCGTAGGCCGAATCGCCTGGGAAGCCCCTCGCGCCCACGACGCTGACCACGTTGACGATCCTGCCGCCCCCCGCCGCCCGCATGAGCGGGACGGCCTCTTTCGCGCAGTAGAAGGAGCCGTAGAGGTGAGTGCGCAGCACGAGGTCCCAGTCCTCGACCGCGAGGTGCTGGACCCTGCCGCCTCGGTGCACCCCCGCGTTGTTCACCAGCACGTCCAGGCGCCCGTGCTCGGACTCCACCCGTCCCATCATGGCCCGCACCTCCTCGTAGGAGCCAACGTCGGCCTTGACGAGACCATGCCCTCCTCCGTGCCTTAGGAGTTCTTCGAGCGTGCTCTGTGCCGCCTCCTCATCTGAGTGGTAGTTGACGATCACCGCTGCCCCTTCGCGGGCCAGCGCCGCGCAGATGGCCCGACCGATACCCCGCGAGCCGCCCGATACCAGCGCCACTTTTTTATCCAGCCGCGACGCCATCTCTCTCCTCTCTCGTCGCTTATCCGGAATTTTGGCCGCGTCGGCGAGTGGCCCCTCGGTCGCTCAGGTTCGCTAACGACGGCGGAAGATGCGGTAGATGCCGGTGCAGGTCGCGCCGGTCTTGCCAGACTCGTCCCACACGCGGCCCTCGCAGTAGACGAGGCTCCCGCCGCCACGCACCACGCGGGCCTCGCCGGTCACGCGCGCTTCGGCTTCCATTGCGTCGAGGAAGTTCACGTTCAGGGTGATGGTGGCCTGTCCGATCGTGATCTCCTCCCACGTCGAGGCGACTGCCGCGCCGAGGAGGGCGTCGAACATGTAGCTTACGATGCCGCCGTTTATGGCGTTGGGAGAGCCCCCGGCGCCGCGGTGGTGCTTTTCGACGAGCAGCTCGACGCGCGAGACACCGTCTTCGGCGGAGATCAGGCGGAGGCCAGGCCACCGGAAGAAGTCCGTGTCGTTCCAGTCTATTACTTGCTTCTGGATAGGACCAGAATTCTCCAATAGGGGCTCCTTTTCTCTAGTCCGGCTCTCCGGCGGCTTCACCGATGGCGGGCTCGCGCGAGACCGCTTATGCGCCGAGCCCGACGGCTACGGTGCGCCTGTCGGCGTCGGTGATCTTCGCCTCGACGGGATCGATCTACTTGCTCGCCGTGTCGGTGATGCCGGCGGTGGCGTAGAGCGTACCCTCGCGCCGGGCCCACGTAGTGGGTTGCCAGGTAGACGGTAGAGACGAAGGCGTCTCGTTCGATACAGCTCGTCGCGCCGGTGGCCGTCTCCGACAGTGACACTATCGCGCCACCGTGAAAGCCGCCATTGGGGTTGAGCAGAGCCCCGGAGACAGGTATCTCCAGCCGCGCTTAGTCCTCCGAATGCTGACGAACCTTACCCGCATGTGACACCAGTAACGGCGAGCCTTCCTCTGCCCGGAGCTTCCGGAGGTATGTGTCTTTACCAAGGGTCACAGCGCTTTCCGAAGGTAGCCTGCGAGAATCTCACGAAGGGCGAGACCACCGGCGTGAGAGGAGGGGCTTTGGACACTGTCCCCATCGCCCGCGAGGCACGAACTCAGCCTGAGGACGATCTTGTAGATGCCCAGGTGGCGGTGGGTGAACTCGAAGAAAGCCTCAAAGCCGGCGCTCCATCTCCAGCCGCCTCGAAAGGCCCTCGGCCACCCAGCGTATCCTTTCTCAGCTGCCAGTTCAACCTCCTGACCAGCTCACTGAAGATGAACCTCTAGTCCGGGAAGTGCATGTAGTCAGGAAGGGGAAAGTCGTCGCTTTGAGTGGTTGGTCCTCCTACTTCGATAGAATGTGAACGGTAGCGGCGGCGTTGTCCTCCCCGAGGAAGCCGCCGGCGTTCTCGGCGAGCGCGACGCGCGCCCCTTCTACCAGACGCCCGTTCGCCCGGCCGCGCAGCTGGTCCACCAATTCCACTAGTTGCCCACACCCGGTGGCGCCTATCGGGTGACCCTTGGAGAGTAGGCCTCCGCTCGTGTTCACCGGCACCCGACCCCCGAGTCGCGTGGCGCCCGATGCGAGCAGCTCAGGGCCTTCGCCGAGAGCGCACAGCCCCAACTCCTCGTAGATCTGCAGCTCGGCTGGAGCGGCAGCGTCGTGGAGCTCCACCACGTCGAGGTCCTCGGGCCCAACCCCGGCGAGCTCGTAGGCCCTCTTCGCGGCCCGCTCGGCCGTAGCCACCTCGTCCCCTTCCCGCGTCGATACCAACGCGGACGAGAGGACGCGCACGGCGTCGGCGCCGACGCGCTTTGCATAGTCCTCCGAACAGAGTACCAGCGCCGCCGCACCATCTCCTATGGGGGAGCACATCATCAAGGTCAGCGGTGCGCTAATCTCCCGGCTCTCTAGCACCTCCTCCACCGTCACCTCTTGCCGGTACTGCGCCTTAGGGTTCAGGGCGCCGTGCGCGTGGTTCTTTACGGCGACCTCGGCGAAGTCGCGGGGAGTGGCACCGCTCTTCTCCATGTAGCGGCGCGCCATGTGGGAGTAGACGTCCATGAAGAACGACCTGCTGGTTCCCGGCGGCGCTTCGGCGGTCATCGGCATGGGGGAGCCACTCTCGGGTTCGGTCCTCGGATGGGACACCCGCGCCTCGAGGTCCTCCAACTCCTCCAGGTCCACCGCCGCCCCTATCGCTTCGAAGGTGCGCTGCTTGTCCTCATGCGTCATCTTCTCGGCGCCGAGGGCGATGGCAACCTCCACCTGCCCAGAAGAGACCGCAAGCCAGGCAAGGTGCACGGCCGTAGAGGCGGAGGCGCAAGCGTTCTCCACGTTGACCATCGGGAGCCCAAGAAGGCCAGTGTTGCGGAGCGCGGCCTGACCCCGGATCATCTCCTGTCCCGTAACGAGGCCAGAGGCGGCGTTGCCGAAGAAGACCATACCTACTTCTTCCACTGGCGTGGAAGCATCCTTTAGAGCGGTCACCGTCGCCTCCTCGGCCAGAGAACGGGTGCCGTGGTCCATGAACTTTCCGAACCGGGTCATCCCCGCACCGGCTACCACCACGTCACGCATCTACGCTCCTACTCCTCGCTCGTGCCCCGCCTGACAACTCCGTCGCCTTACCTCTTTCGATGATACCATGATTGCTAAGCACCACTTTGAGCCTTACCGCGGAGTCTTTCGAAGTGCCACACCGCTGTTTTGGCAGGTACATCTGCCTGAATTGGTCCGAGGAGTATACTGACCATTGGTGAAGGAGCCTCGGAGGGAGAGGAAAGATGGCGGCGGTCGTGGAGATAGAGAAGGCGGATCACGTAGCCACCGTCACACTCAACAGACCGCGCGTGCTTAACGCATTCGACAGGGGTGTGATCGGCAGGCTGACCGCCGTAGCTGAGGAGCTGGGGGCGGACCCGGCCGTGCGAGCGATCGTGATCACCGGGGCGGGGGGCAACTTCTCCTCCGGCGCGGACATCGCCGAACTCCGCTCCTTAAGAAGCGTCCTCGAGGCACGCGAGCTGACCCAGGAAGCCCACCACATGATGGATGCCATAGAAGCCTGCCCCAAGCCGGTCATAGCAGCCGTGTTGGGGTATGCTATTGGTGGTGGGCAGGAGCTCTGCCTGGCCTGCGACTTGCGCGTCGCGGGCGAGAGCGCGACCTTCGGCCAGGTCGAGGTGAACATCGGGAGCATCCCGAGCTGGGGCGGCACGCAGCGGCTGGCCCGCGCGGTGGGAGTCGCGTATGCCAAGGACCTCATCTACACTGGCCGGCTTCTCACGGCGCGAGAGGCCTTCGAGCGCGGGCTCGTGAGTCGTTTGGTGCAGGATGATCAGGTGATGGAGGAGGCCCGCCGGCTCGCCGAGAGTATCGCCGAGCGGGCACCATTAGCGGTCGCGGCCAGCAAGTCCTCGGTGAGCCGAGCCTTCGACAACGATCTAGCGGCGAACTTGGCGCACGACGTGGATCTCTTCTCCACGCTCTATTCCTCAGAGGACTTGCACGAAGGGCTACAGGCCTTTCTGGAAAAGAGAGCCCCCAGATTCAAGGGTCTTTAGGAAGCTGGTAAGGCGACGAGATTCCTAGGAGGGTGACTATGAACATCGGTAGCCTCATCTCCCTTGCGGCGGAGCGAAACCCCGACAGGACCGCCTTTGCCTGGGGGGAAGAGACTTCCAGTTACGAAGTGGTTGCCGGGAGGGTCGGCGCCTTCGCGGCGGCACTCCGTTCCCTGGGCCTCCAGCGGGGAGACCGGGTCGCTGTCTTCATGCCGAACTGCCCACAGCTCTTGGAGGTCTACTTCGCAGTGTGGCACGCGGGGGGGTGCGTGGTCCCGCTGAATGCCCGCTTCCTGCCCGACGAGGTGGTCTATCACGTCGAGGACTGCCGCGCTCAGCTGATCGTTTTCGGGGAGGAGTTTCGCGAGGCTATCGCCGAGGTTCGGGACAAGTCCGAGGTGGTGGAGGAGTACGTGTGCCTCGGGAACCCTGCGGAGGGCCAGCAAGACTACGAGGCCATGATCCGTGAGCACGCCAGTGCACCGCAGCAGATGGAGGAGGTTTTGGGAGATGATCCGGCATGGTTGTTCTATACCTCTGGCACCACGGGTCGGCCCAAGGGCGCGATCCTCACCTACGACAACCTGAGCTTTGTCACGGTGGGCTGGTGCGCCGACCTCATGCACCTGGAACCAGAGGACGTGGGGTTGCACGCTACTCCTCTCACTCACGGAGCCGGACTGCACGCCTTGGCCCTGACTGCCAAGGCTGCCTCCCAGGTTTTCCTAACCACCTCCGGCTTTGAGGCCGAGGCGTTTTGTGATGTGGTGGAACGTCACAAGGTCACCAACACCTGGCTAGTACCCACGCAGATAAAGCGTCTCATAAGCTCCCCCAACCTCGAACAGTACGACCTCTCCACCCTTCGGTACGTCGTCTACGGCGGGTCCCCAATGTATGTGGAGGACTTGAAGGAGGCGCTGCATAAGATGGGCCGGGTCTTCGTACAACTCTACGGGCAGGGCGAGACGCCCATGACCGCCACCTACCTCAGGCGCGAGGACCACGTGGCTGAGGGTCCCGAGGAGGTGGTGCGCCGCTTGGCCTCCTGCGGGCATGCCCGCACGGGCGTCGAGGTGACCATCCTAGACGATGAGGACCGGGAGGTACCGAGGGGAGAGATGGGAGAGATCTGCGTCCGAGGGCCCTCGGTGTTCAAAGAGTACTGGGATCGCCCTGAGGAGACAGCCGAGACCCTGCGGGGCGGCTGGCTACATACGGGGGACTTGGGCAACATGGACGAGCACGGCTACATATACATCCTGGACCGTAAGAAGGACATGATCATTTCTGGGGGCACCAACGTCTACCCCAGGGAGGTAGAAGAGGTCATGCTGCTGCACCCAGCCGTGCAGGAAGTCTCCATTTTGGGAGTTCCCGACGAGTCCTGGGGAGAGGTCGTCAAGGCTGTCGTGATTCTACGCTCTGACGCCAGCGCAACGGAAGAGGAGCTCATAGAATTCTGCGCCCACCGCATCGCCGGCTACAAAAAACCGAAGAGCGTAAATTTCGTCGACGAGTTGCCTAAGAGCGCCTATGGGAAGATCCTGAAACGAGAGTTGAGAGAGCAGTATTTGCATCGAACCTCTTGAGAGGAGATAAAAGTACCGTAGGTGCCGACGAAGGACTCGTGCTTGCCGCTAGATCTAGGGCGAGCTGAGGTAGGCCCTCTCTGCTGCCCAGCACGCAGATGGGCACTGCGGGTGGTCGGGGGGGAGACTGGAAACCCACTAGCTGCCGCCCCTCCTGGAATGCTGAGCCTCGTCTGAAAGAAGGGACCGAAGAGGAGGAGGCTTAGGCCCTCTTTGGTCTCTCGATCAGCCGAGTTCGAAACCGCAACCTGCAATACCGCAGCACGACGGTATTGTGTTCTAAGGGTGCAACTGTTCAAACCTGTGCTAATTCCACCTCGGCATATTCTTTGGTCAGCACAGCGCGGAACCTGTAGGCACTGGTTGTAGATTTGGAACTACACTGAAGTCTCCGTGCGCCACTACAAGTAGCGCGTCGCCTACTTCCCGAGCTTAAAGCCCGTTCCTGGCCGAAACCGGCATTCCGGGCGGGAGCCTCCTGACGAGGAGTGCTCGGTGTTCCTCGTTGACCTGGTAGTCCTCCGGCGCGAGCTCGAGCACATCCGCCGCCTTGCGTGGCGAGTAGTCGATCCATTCGTCGTCCAACTGCCTGTAGGCCTTTAGTGCCGCCACGAAGCAGCCCTCCGATGCTCCGCCGAGCTCGTCCCGGTACTCTTCGACGGAGTATACGCGCACTTTCATTTCCTCCGTCGTCTCCGAGCCCATGATCTTGTAAGACTCGCGTCGCGGCTGGCGGGGCGCCGTCCTCTCGGCGGAGCCACTGGTGGGCTCCTCGGCCGCCGTACCCACCGGAACATCCGCGGTCCCGACCTTGCGGCCCGTTTCACGGCGGGTCCGCCGGTTACGGGTCGCTATGTGGACGGCACCGGCCACGATAATGATGATCACGATCGCCACTAGCCTAGCAATAACTCTAACGTGAACATCGTGTCCATACTCATCCGCATCGCTCCTCCGCGGACCCGCGCCGTGGGTCTGCGCTCTAAGCTCCGTGCCTCTACGCCCTGCGTATTGTGTACCCGATCTAAAGGCTTCTTCTCGTGGCGTTCCATGCTTCTCGAAAACTCGCCAGATGCCCGCGAGAGACCGAACCAAACCCGGGCGTGACACTACCTGAACAGAGAGCTCGGTTCTTCTCCTCGTCGCAGCCTGTTGGCAGCGTTGTGGGCCTGGCGAGTGGTCTCGGGCAGACGGTACTTCGTGCAGCATCGCAGGACGAGGTCTACCGCGCTCTCCAAGTTTATCCGGTTTCCGACCGAGATGTAGACCGGCGAGACACCTTTTCGGGTGCGCACCACCTTACCAACGACCTTTCTGCGGTAGACCAGGTCTTTGGCACTCCCCCTCTCTACCTCGGGCTCCTCGTGCTCACCTACCAACCTGCTCTTCGCGCACCCGAGCGCCGGCACGTCGAGGAAGAGCCCCAGGTGCGATGCGAGCCCTAAGCCCCGCGGATGGGCGATCCCCTGTGCGTCGAAGATTATCGCGTCTACGTCCGTCTCGATACGCTCGAGCGCCCCGACGACCGGTGGTATCTCCCGGAACGCCAGCAACCCCGGCACGTACGGGAACGTTAAAGGCGCTTCATACCCTTGCACCTCAACCACCGAAAGCTCCGGAAAGGAGAGCACCGCGACGGTCGCGTAACCCTCGTCCCCCTGCGTGGAGACGTCCGCCCCGGCAACGTACCGCACGCGCGAGAGGTCCAAAGGAGGCCCCGCCGTAACCCGCGGCGCGAGCTCGGCCTGCAGCCGCCGCGCCTCGGCCGGCGACAGCTCCAAACGGTGAAGCCCTTCAACCCGCACGACACCACCGTACCATGAAAGAGAAGACAAAAAAGACGAGAAGTCCCAAAAAACACCGGCCCGACCGATGGAACTTGGAGGGGGGAAACTTCCCATCGGCCGGGGCTCGGTTAATTCTAACTATACCCCTACGGTGTTACGTTACCCTTGCTTGGATGTTACGATTTTGTTGCGTTAGGGGAACACTTTGGTTACGGTTCCCCTTTTTCCGCCTAATCATACTATCATACCGGTACTTCTTTGAAGCTTAACTTTTAATTAAGTACCAAGGGGATGGGCTTTCGAGTTGTTCTCACGAGGCCGTAACCTCTATGGTATGGTAGCCGGTAGCGCCGGAGGGGATAGGGGTGGCCTCTTCTTCGGTCTGGGTCTCGCTTTCGCCGTCGGTAGCGCGCACCTTCAGGGTGTATTCGCCGGGTTGCGCCTCCCAGTAGTAGACGTACTGGCGCCAGACATCCGCGTCGAGCTGGGCGGCTAAGGTCGCGTCGTTCCAGGTCTCGCCGCCGTCGGTCGAGACCTCGACCCGTTCGATGCCGCGGGTGGGGGCCCAGGCGACGCCGCCCACCGGGACGGTGCTGGCGGAGACCGTGTCCCCGTCGCTTATGGTATCTATGCGGGACTGGGTCAGGATCGGGCCTTCCTTCGACCAGCCGCGTTTGATCCAGTACACGTCGTAGCCCCAGTCGGTGAGCTCAATCTCGGTGAGCCATTTCGTCGCCGAGACGTACCCGTAGAGCCCCGGCACGACGAGCCTGACCGGGTAGCCGTGCTTGAGGGGCAGTTCCTCGCCGTTCATGCCGAAGGCGACCAGGGCCTCGCGGCCATCGAACGCAAGGTGTGTCAGGAAGCCCGCCTCCCAGCCGTCAACGCTGCGCCCCACGAGATGTTCGGAGGCGCTCCCGATCTTATCCTGGCTCAAGCCGGCTTCGTTAAGTACGTCGGAGAGCAGGACCCCCGTCCAGCGAGCGTTCGAGACCAGCCCGCCCCCCACCTCGTTCGAGACGCAGGACAGCGTGATGTCCCGCTCTAGGGTCTGAAAGCCGAGCAGGTCATCGTAAGAGAGTTCGATCGGGTTATCTACCTCGCCCATGACGTGCAACACCCAGCTGTCGCGGTTCACGCGTGGCGAGGAGATAGCGGTGTCTATCAGGTAGAAGTCCTCGTTCGGGGTGAACAGCGGAGGCATTCCTTCCACGTTCAGGGATGCCTCGGCGGGCGGATTGGGGAGGGTCTCCGGCTCGGAGACCGCTGTGGAGGAGCCTCCCCTCTGCGAGGGCTGCAACGGGTCCGACTCGGAGCCGGCGACCGAGGAGCCCGCTTCGCTCGACAGCGCGCGACCAACGCCACCCGCCGTGACGCCCGCCACCGCCGCGGCGCCGCTAAGCACGACGAAGTTCCGTCGGCTGACGGCGATACCCCGTGAATGCGCCTCCCGGGACCTCCCGATGAAGGGCTGCGGCGACGGCTGCTGCTCAGAACCTTCCGTTCCTTCGGCTTCCTCCGGGCCGGCCTCGCGCGCCGTCAGTTCCGAGACTTGTAGCAAGAAGGCAGCCACGCCGACGCCGACGGCGAGCGAACCCAAGACGGTGAGCACTGTGGCGACGGGGGCGATAAACGGCTCGGAGAAGGCCGCAAAGAAGGCTACCGCCGCCAGCACACCCACCCCGACTAAAGCGCCGATCCGGGACCAGAGGCTCAAATTTGCGAGGAAACCGGCGAAGAGCAGCGTGAGGATCACGATGACGGAGATCAGGATCGGGGTCGCCGCTTTGCCGACGAGGGCGATGCCCATGGTCGCGGCGTCGCCCGGCGTCAGCTCTATGATCCGCTGGGCCACCGCCGTGAGCACCGACGGGACGAGCTGGTAGAGGCCGTGGACCAACTCCACGATACCGAACGCTACCACCATCCCCACGCCACCCGCCGCAAAGGCCCTGCGCCTGACCTTCATTCGCGCTCTCCAACGTTGTTGGCCACGATCCAACCTCTCTACCTAATCCAAGACCAGCTTATCATCGAATCGACAACCGATTCATACATAACAGTTAACTAGTCCTTGAGTTTCAGATTACGGTTGCGGGAGGGTGCCGGATCAGCAGTCGCACCGTCCGCTCTGGCGCACGGCGTTGCCGATGGCCCCGGCACCCAGAGCGTTTCGCCCGGGATCGGGTACGCCCCCATAAGCCCTTTTCGCCGGTTTTCAGCACACTGCACCGTGGTCGTGATGGTTACTTTGGGTAACTCGTCCCGTATCTCCTCTGTCGTCACATATCTCCTCTAACCAGAGCTCCAGCGGCCGCTCCGCCACGCCGGGGACAGAGAGACGATAGGACCCCGGTTCCACCTCCGGGATCGTGCCATGATTGCGGACGTAGAAGAGCTCCGTGGGCGTCACGAAGCTCTGCGGAGCAGGTACTGAGGTGACTCAACCGTTGAGGGGCTGCCGACCCTGGACGATCGTGCCGGGATGCTTTCCTGAAGGCTCCACGTACACTCCTCCTCTGCCACAATACAGCAGCCAAACAGGACGACGTGCAGGCGTGCCGTGCGGCTCGCGCTTCCTCCGGCGGGGAGATACTTCCCAGGTCCCGCTATTTTTACGCGCCGCAGGCGCTCTACGAGACTAGGTCTCGATTCCATCTTGACACGCTCGCTCTTTGGAGCTACAAATCGTGTTACAGGCTACGACGGGAACGAGTAGGGCCGAGGATACTCCGCAATAGCGAGCCGGGGATGGTGGGAAGCCCGGCGCGGTGTACGGCCCGAAGATCCTCCCCGAGCCGCCGATCCCAAAGCGAAGGACTTAGAAAGCGTCCAGGCGTTAGTAGGGTGGGCCGGGTCCGCCCGTTACAGCGCGAAAGAGCTGGTCCGGGACGCGGGCAGATCCCGGGCAAGTGGGGTGGTACCGCGAGGGTCTCGGATCTGGGCCCCCGTCCCCGCAGAGAGCGGAGTTTGGCGAAGCTCCGTCCGGCGGGGGCGGGGGCTTCTTGCGTGAGGAGGCTTGTATCATATGCTGTTCGAGCAGGTAAGGCCGCAGATCAACTTCCCGGAGCTAGAGAATGAGATCCTGGGCTTGTGGAACAGGATCGGGGCGTTCAAGAAGTCGGTCGAGCAGCGTCCCCAAGATAAACCCTTCGTCTTCTACGAGGGGCCACCGACGGCCAACGGTCGCCCGGGTTTCCACCACGCCCTCGCTCGTGCCTTCAAGGACCTCATCCCCCGCTACAAGACCATGCAGGGCTACCGGGTCGAGCGCAAGGGCGGCTGGGATTGCCACGGCCTTCCCGTGGAGCTCGAGGTAGAGAAGGAGCTCGGGCTCTCCGGCAAAAACGATGTCGAGGAATACGGCGTCGAGGAGTTCAACCGCTTGTGCAGGGAGTCCGTCTACCGCTACGTCGAAGACTGGCGCAAGATGAGCGAGCGTCTGGGCTTTTGGGTGGACATGGACCACGCCTACTGGACCCTAGAGAACGCCTACATCGAGAGTGTCTGGTGGGCCCTCAAAGAGCTCTACGGGCGCGACCTGCTCTACGAGGGCTACAAGGTGACCGCTCACTGTCCCCGGGACCAAACCTCCCTCTCCTCCGCCGAGGTGGCGATGGGCTACCAGGACGTCGTAGACCCGAGCATCTACGTAAAGCTCCCGCTCGAAGTCGAGCCGGAGGCTAGCCTCCTCGTCTGGACCACGACGCCCTGGACCTTGATCTCCAACACCGCCGTCACCGCGAACCCGGAAGTACAGTACGCGACCGTACGGACGAACGGCGAAAACCTCATCATAGCCCGCGAACGGCTGGACAAGGTCTTGGGCGAAAGGAACTACGAGATACTCGAGGAGCGAAAAGGCGCGGAACTGGAAGGGCTCAAGTACCACCGCCCGTTCGGTTACGTCCCCGTTGAGCAGACCGGCAACCTCTTCACCGTCGTGCTCGGCGACTACGTGACGACGACCGAGGGAACCGGTCTCGTCCACATCGCCCCGGCCTACGGCGAGGATGACGCCCGCACGGGCAGTCGGTACGGCCTCCCCACCCTCCACCCCGTAAAGCCCGACGGCACCTTCGACGAGCACCTCGGCCCCTTCGCCGGACTGTTCGTCAAAGAAGCCGACCCCGGCCTCGTCGAGGAGCTCGAAGAGAAGGGCCTCCTCTTCCGCGCCGAGGAGTACGAGCACCCATACCCCCACTGCTGGCGGTGCGGTACGCCCCTCCTCTACTACGCCAAGAAGGCCTGGTACGCGAGGACGACCACCGTGCTCGACGAGCTCTTGCGGGAGAACGAGAACATAAACTGGGTCCCCGAGCACGTAAAGTGGGGCCGCTTCGGCGAGTGGCTAAAGAACAACGTGGACTGGGCCCTCTCCCGCGAGCGTTATTGGGGCACCCCTTTGCCTATCTGGCGCTGCGAAGAAGGCCACACGATGGTCGTGGGAAGCGTCGAGGAGCTTAAGGAGCGGGCTTTGAACGCCGTTCCCGACGACCTGCACCGGCCCTACGTGGACGGCGTGAAGGTAGCGTGTGCAGAGTGCGGCAAAGAAGCCAGTCGGGTCCCGGAGGTCCTCGACGCCTGGTTCGACTCGGGGAGCATGCCGTACGCCCAGAGTCACTACCCCTTCGAAGGCAAGGAAGACTTCGATCGGGCCTTCCCGGCAGACTACATCTGCGAGGCCGTGGACCAGACGCGCGGGTGGTTCTACTCACTCCTGGCAACCTCGACAATGCTCTTCGACAGCAGTTCGTACAAGACGTGCCTCGTCCTGGGGCACGTCTTGGATGCCGAGGGTAAGAAGATGAGCAAGAGCCGCGGCAACGTCGTGAACCCGTGGGAGATCTTTGACGGCCAGGGCGCCGACGCCTTGCGCTGGGCGCTCTACACCGCGACGAGCCCCGGTAACCCCAGGCGCTTCTCCAAAGACCAGGTAGACGAGGCCGTCCGCAAGCACCTCCTCACCCTCTGGAACACTTACTCCTTCTTCATCACCTACGCCCGCATAGACGACTTCGATCCGAGGGAGGACTACGTCGAGCCGGGCCAACGGAGCCTGATGGACCGCTGGGCGCTTAGCCGGCTGCAGCTCACGACTCGGAACGTAACGGAGCGTCTCGACGCCTACGAGGTGACGGTGGCCGGGAGAGCCATCGGCGAGCTCGTGGACGAGCTCTCGAACTGGTACGTCCGGCGCAGCCGCAGGAGGTTCTGGAAGGGCGAGGACGACCTCGACAAGAAGGCCGCCCACTCGACGCTGTACGAGTACCTCGTCGCGATCGCCAAGCTCTCGGCCCCCTTCACCCCGTTTATAGCCGAAGCCCTCTACCAGAACCTCGTAGTGAACGCCGACGCATCGGCGCCCGAGAGCGTGCACCTCTCCGACTGGCCCGAAGTCGACGAGGCCTTCGTGGACGAGGAGCTCATCAGGCAGATGGCGGCTGCGCGCAGGGTCGTGGCCTTGGGAAGGGCGGCCCGCAACGCGGCGGCGATAAAAACCCGCCAACCCTTGAGGGAGGTCGTCGTGGTGCCGGGCGAGACCACGAGGACCGATGGCAGCTTCAGGGAGGGCGTGGAGAGCCTCTCGAGGCTCGTGCTCGACGAACTAAACGTCAAGGAGCTGCGCTTCGGGGAGGCCGAGAGCGTCCTCGCCTACGACCTCAAGCCGAACCTCTCGGTCGTGGGGCCGAAGTACGGCAGGCTAGTGCCGCGCTTAAGGCGGGTGCTCGCGGAGGCGCCGCCCGAGGTCGGGGCCCAGGCCGCTTCGGGCGAGAAGGTCAGGTTGAGCGTGGACGGGCAAGAGGTCGTGCTCGGTGCCGAGGAGTTGCTCGTCGAACCCAAAGAGAGGGAAGGGTTCTCGCTCGTGCGCGAGGGGGACCTCACGGTAGCGCTCAAGACAGAGCTCGACGAGGATCTCGTGGACGAGGGCTTGGTGCGGGAGCTCATCCACAAGGTACAGAACCTCAGGCGCGAGGAGGGGTTCGAGATCGAGGAGACCGTCTCGGTGGCACTCGGGGGGAGCCCGAAAGTAATCGGCCTCCTGGAAGGACCGTGGGGCGAGTACTTCAAGTCCGAGGTCCTCGCCCGCGAACTCAGGATCGACGGCGAAGCCGGCGGCGGGGGATCCGGCAGCTTGCGGCTGGACGGAGAGGAGCTGTGGGTGGAGGTAAAACGGCTCGGCAAGATCGATTCGGGGTAAAGGTCCGACGAAAACGGGTATAGTGTGTAACCTAGTATGTAGGCAGAGGGAGGGAGGTCCCACTTAATGTTCGGAAGGAAAACGCGGGCGGAGAGGCTGAAAGAGCAGGCCGAGGGTACGTCGCTCGTCCCGATGGCGTCTTTGGCCGCCGCTTACACCGGGGTGAGGCCCATCGTCGAGAGGCTGCTCTACGACGATGACCTTAGAGACAACATCCGCACCCTGGTCGAGTCAACCCGCAAGATACTGGACGAGGTCTCCGACGAGGAACCGACCGAGATCGTCGGCCGGCTCTGGGACGACGACAAGCTCCGCAGGGAGATCGAGTCCGTGGTCGGAGCACTTCAGGAGGGGACCAAGCGGGTGCGGGGCGAGAGGGTAAGGACCGGCGGCGGAGGCGGGAGGTTCTTGCTGGTCCTGATCCTGGCCGGCGGGGTAGGCTTTCTCTTCCTCAACCCGAGGACCGGTCCGGAGGCGCGCCGGATCGCCGGGGAGGTTTTCGCCACGCTCCGATCCGGAAGCTAGCGTAACGCCCTGCCGGGAGCGTTGTTAGGAACGTCCTTCCGACGGCCGGCGCGGCGCGAAAGCCGGGCACAAGAGTTTAATCACCCTGTCGAAGGCGTGGGCTCCTTCCCATCTCCCGGCGGCCTCAACGAAGGAGGACCGCAGGGTGGCGAGCCCCGCCACGACTTCGCCCCGAGCTCGCTCAGCCCGGTTGCGGGCGCTCTCGCTAGGGGTACCGGCCTTCTCCAACCGTTCGGCCTTCTCTTTGAGCCTCGCGGCCCGCTCCAGGTTCGAGGCGTGGGCGTCGAGGTACTCCCGGACGGTCTGCTCCGCCCGGGCTTCCAGAGCCGGCATCCGCATGGGTTCGGTAACCTCGGTGTTGCGACGCCTTTGGACGCGGGCGCGTACACGTCCCAGCCTCTCCTTCCAGCTCGGCCTCCGGAAAGTTCTCAGGAAGACGCGAAACCTCGCGGGTACGAAAGGCGGTAGACTGCTCTCGCTCATGGCGCGTATTCTAATCCGCTCGGCTCTCCTCGTTGTGATAACGTTCTCACTGTCCCTCTCTGTCGGCTGCTCCGGCCTCTTCCAGGATCCGCGCGAGCAGGCCAACGACCGGCTGACCGAGGCCAATCAGGCCATCGAGGAGCACAACCGGCTCTTTGAGGAGGCCCGCAGCGCCTACGAAGAGGCCAAAGGGGCCGTCGAGTCCGGGGAGATTACGGAAGCCACCACCCAAGAGACGGAGCGATTCACCGACGCCCGGAGCACCATGCAGGAAGCAAGGAGCCAACTCGCGGAGGCTAGCGAGCCTCTCTCGGACGTGCAAGACCTAGACGTCGAAGCCGAGATCCAGGAATACTCCGGTTTCCTTTCCGAAGCGGTAGACGCCCAGCTCGTCGCCGAAGAGAGCGAGATAGAGTTCTACGAGATCCTCGAACAAGACCCGACGCTCTCCGAGAACCGCGAAGAGGCCATCCAAATCCTCGCCGAGGCCGGCGACGGGTACGAAGAGGCCGAAAACGCCTACGGACGCGCCCAAGAGCTCGCCGACCAAAATCCGGAGCTTCTACGGGAGAGTTGAATTCGGGCATCAGGTTTCAGGAAGGGGTGGGCCGGGGAGGTTCGGTCGGACAAGACCTACGCCACGAAGCGTCCTCGCGCGCAATAGCCGTATTCTCAAAAACAAGCTAGTTTTTGGTTCCTGACCACTGACACCTGACACTAAAAGCTACAAAGGTTGACAGGTCGGGCAGACGTGGGTACGGCGACCGGCGACACGGGATTTCTCTATCTTCGTAGAACAGACCGGACAAGGCTCGCCCGCTCTAGTGAAAACCTTTAGCTCGTGCTGGAATTTGCCGTTCTCACCGAAGGCGTCGTGGTAGGAGTCGAAGGTCGTGCCCCTGAGCTCGATAGCTCGCTCTAGTATGGCGCGGGTGGTGGCGTGGATGGCCCTTATCTCCCCTTGCGCCAAGGTGTCGGCTTTTCGGGTCGGGTGGACGCCAGCGGCGAAGAGCACCTCGTCCACATAGATGTTGCCCAGTCCCGCGACGACGGACTGGTCGAGGAGCAAGCCCTTCACGGCGGCACGGCGTTTGAACGCCTCCGTCAGGTACTCGGCCGAGAATGCTCGCGCGAACGGGTCAGGGCCGAGACGTGAGATCAGGGGGTGCTCATCCACCCGTTCGGGCTCGTACAGGTCGAAGTAGCCGAGCCAGAGCCGAGTGAGGGCGAGCACGGGCCCGCCGTCGAACTCGACGACGGCCGTGTTGATCCTGTCCGGTTCATGCCACTCGGGCAGCCGCAAAACGCGTCCCGAGATGACGAGGTGCACGACGCCTACGACCTCCCTGAAGTCGAGCACGATGATCTTGCCACGACGCCTTACGTCCCGGAGCGTACGCCCCGCAAGCCTCTCGCAGAACCCTTCTACCCCTGCGTTCGAGACGTCGTCCCTAAAGATCCCGGCCCTCAATACCTTCTTGCCCGCGGCTAGGGCGCGGACATCCTCGGAGATCACGGTTACCTCCGGCAGCTCGGGCACCTAGCACGCCTCCTCGAAGAGGTAGCGGACGAAAGAAGCCACCCCGTCCTCGTCCACCGGCGGGGCCACAGCATCGGCGGCGGCCCGGACCTCCTCGGTCATCCCTCCCACAGCGACACCTAACCCCGCGAAAGAAAGCATGTCTACGTCGTTGTCAGCGTCGCCAAAGGCGAGCGTGCGCGCGGGGTCTATCTCCCAGCGCTCGCAGAGAAACATCAGGGCCTCGGACTTCGTGCCTTGCAACCCGCCGACCTCGACGTAGTGCGGGAGACTCCGGGTGACGAAGAGGCGTCCGGAGAACGTACGCTGGGCCTCCTCCAAACACTTCGGTACTCCGGTAGGGTGATCGACGATAACGAGCTTCGTCGGATCCCCCCCACCGTTCAGGAGCCAGGCCGCCGGCGACTCGACGATTTCGGTGTCTAACTCCTCGGAGCGTCGCAGGTGCTTAAACGCTGCCGTGGTCTCGGGAGAAGCCACGATCTTACTGTCTGTGAATACTCTGGCGTGCAGTCCTTTTTCCGCCGCCCACTCCAAGACTTCTACGCTCACGTCTTTGGGCAGCGTGCGGTGCAAGAGCGTTTCACCGTTCATCCGGCGGACCATAGAACCGCCGTAGCAGATCACCGGATCCTCACCCTCAAAGCCGAGACGTGCTGCGTGCTCGCAAGCGCCCTCGAAACGACGTCCCGTCGCCACAACGAGCCGCATCCCTCGCTCCCGCAGCGAACCTAAAGCGGCCACCGTCGCCTCCGTTACTGTCAAGTCGCGGCGCAATATCGTGCCGTCGAGGTCGAAGGCCCCGAGGTCGAAGGGAAACGGACTGTCTCGCGCATTGTGAGATGTATCGAGCAACAGAACCTTTCGCGTTCATGTGGAGCCGGGGGATTCGGCACCCCGACCTCAGGCGTGTAAAGCGGCACGACGAGTTTACCAATCTCTGTGGGCATACGGGAAGCCGCTCACCTGAGCCCAAACATGAAGTCGTGCTTTCGCGGTTAGCTCGAACAGGCAAGCACGAAGGAGAGCCGGGCTGGGCTTGCGCTAGGAGGGGGATAAACAGCGGCATCCCGGTCTAAAGATCTAGTACAGAAAGTCGTCCCTGAGGGTTTCGTCCAGCAGGAGAAAGGGCCAAAACTTCGAGGATCATCTCTCCCTGATAAAGAAGAACTAGAGCATTCACGGCCCTGCTCGGAAAGGCCGATTGCCCGATGATGAAGCGAACGAAAAGAGGAAGACGAGACGGGCGCTTCGACAAAACAGCGGATTTTCGGAGTGGAGCCGAGGGGATTCGAATCCCTGACCTCCGCCGTGCAAAAGCGGGTACTTAATGTGGTGGTTATTCACCCTTGTTCAAAAACTCCTGCAAATAAGCATATTATCTCTAGCGACACATCGTGGATGTTTGCGGTTGTTCGCCTGGGTTGGTGTCAACTGGCGTCAGCCCTGCCCATACCTCAACGTACCTATCTATCGGCCTATGTTTCCCTGGAGTTTACGAAAAAATGAAGAGTCGACGAGCAGACTTTTGCCAGAACGAGGGAGCGAGACGTCTCAATCGATCTCGAACCACACACACGCGTGCTTGTTGCGCTCGACTCCCCAGCGATCCGAGATCGTCTCGACGATGGGCAGACCCCACCCGCCCCTCAGGTCGAGCTGCGGGCAAGGCTTCGAAGGTGCCTCGAAGCCGGGTCCCGGATCGCATACCCTCCCGCGCACCGAACTCGCCGAGACCGACACCGTAAGAGAGATCTGCTCATCGCACGAAAGCCCTGCGTGGAGGATGCTGTTGGTCACCAGCTCGCTCACCACCAGCCGGACGTCCTCGAGCTTCTCGGGCGGCAAGAGGTCCGCCAGCCGGTCCAGGGCATGGCGGGCGGTCGTGACGACCTCGGGGTCGGGGGTGAGTCTCACATCGATCTCAGCTACCATCAAGAACCTGCAGCGCATAGTCCATCATTGCAAGTGTTACTTACCCTCGGTCACGCGTCGCTACACGCCGCACGGCGGTGCATCTACTCTATTGGCGTAAGGAGGGGGCACACGCTAGACTAGTCGCGAGCATCGGCAACCGTTGGCTATCTTGATGTTAAGTGCCGTTAACAGAGGTGGAAATGCCCGGACGATCGAAGCTGGAAAGCAGCAAAACCGCGAGCCATCCTTCGGCCGCCCGTACGTCGCATCAGACTAGTTCTTGAGAGCATGCGCCCCCGAGACCTAGGAATCGGCAAGCTCTTCGAAAGAATTCGCGACGCGGCCATCGTCGCGCACGCAAAAACCCAGCGAATAGTTCTCTGGAATCAGGCAGCCACCAACATCTTCGGGTACTCGACTTCAGAGGCGCTCGAACTGCGCGTCGAGGCTTTGGTTCCCGAGCGCCTGAAGGATCGGCATCGCGCGGGCATCGCCCGCTACGCCGAGACGGGTCATGGGACCTACATCGACTCGCCTGGGCCGCTCGAGTTGCCCGCCCTAAGGAAGGGTGGCGAGGAGATCTACGTTGAGCTGTCCCTCAGCCCTATCAGGCTGGTGGGTGAAGCTGACGATAGTGAACGCTACGTGCTCGCCATCGTCCGCGACATCACCGCCCGCAAGCGGGCGGAAGAAGAGGTCAGGCGACTTACCGAGGACCTCGAAAACAGAGTTGCGCAGCGCACCGAGCAATTGGAAGAGAGGGAGCGAAGGCATCGGGAGAGCGAGGAGCGCTTCCGAGGGACCTTCGAGCAGGCGGCGGTGGGTATGGCCCACGTGGGCACCGACGGGCGCTGGCTCAGGGTGAACCGTAGGCTCTGCGACATCGTCGGCTACGAAAAGGCGGAGATGCTCGGGCTGACCTTCCAGGACATCACCCACCCCGACGATTTAGAGGCCCACCTGGAGTACGTCCGCCAGCTGCTGGCCGGGGAGATAGGAACCTACTCGATGGAGAAGCGCTACTTCAAGAAGGACAGCTCGATCATATGGATAAACCTCACGGTCTCGCTGGTGCGTCCTCCTTCAGAGGAGCCCCGCTACTTCATCTCTGTTATCGAGGACATTACGGAGCGCAAGAGGATCGAGGAGGCGCAGCGCTTCTTGGCGGAGGCCGGCACGACGCTCTCCTCCTCGCTCGATTACCGGACCACGCTGGCCCGCGTGGCACGTCTTGCGGTGCCCTTCCTCGCCGACTGGTGCGTGGTAGATATCCTCGAGAAGGACGGCTCGCTCGACCGGCTGGCGGTCGCCCACCAAGACCCAGAGAAGGTCGCGCTGGTACAAGAGTTGCAAAAACGCTACCCGCCAGACCCGGACGCGCCACGCGGGGTGGGACAGGTGTTGCGCACCGGCAGGCCGGAGCTTGTACCTAAGATCCCCGAATCGCTCCTGGAGGAGGCCGCCCGCGACGCCGAGCACCGCGAGATCCTTGGGGAGCTAGGGCTGAAGTCCTACATGATAGTGCCGCTGGTTGCGCGGGGGCGGACTTTGGGAGCGATCTCGCTGATATCAGCGGAATCGGGGCGGAGATACCGGCAAGCCGAGCTGGGACTAGCCGAAGAACTCGCTCGCCGCGCGGCGCTCGCCGTGGACAACGCGCGGCTCTACAGGGATCGCGCTCAGGTCGCCCGTACCCTCCAGGAGGGTCTCCTGCCCTCACGGTTGCCCGAGGTGCCAGGAGTGGAGGTAGGCTTGTGCTACCTGTCCGCCGGGGAGGTGGACGTAGGAGGCGACTTCTACGACCTCTTTGAGACGAGTATGGTAGGCCAAAACAGTACCTCCGAGCCCTCCTCCTCGTGGGTTGTCGTGATCGGCGATGTGTCAGGCAAAGGTGCCGAGGCCGCTGCCGTGCTCGCTCTCGCCCGCTACACCATACGCGCGTTGGCAATGCGCGAATCGCACCCCTCGGACGTGCTCACCGGTCTGAACGAGGCCATGCTGCGCCAGAGGCGCGAGCACGGCGACCATAAGTTCTGCACGGCAACCTACGCGAGACTTGAGATGAACGAAGGAAATACTAAGGGTGGGGCCCAGGTCACCGTCTGCTGCGGCGGCCACCCGCCGCCCTTTGTGCTCAAGGCGGGCGGGAGCATCCACAAGGTAGGGGAGCCAGGACGCGCCATAGGCGTGTTCGACGATATGAACCTTACCGAGCAGGAGGCCAGCCTGGCCCCCGGCGACGCCTTGGTCCTCTATACCGACGGCGTGGTCGAAGCTCGGTCCCCAGATGGCCTCTTCTTCGGCGAGGAGCGGCTCGTGGCTCTCTTGCGCTCCTCAGTTGCTCTCGACGCTTCAACCATTGCCAGCCGTATAGAGAAGGCCGTACTGAACTTCCAAGGGCAAGCCCCCAGGGACGACATCGCCGTGCTGGTGCTGCGTGCCTCAGGCTAAAGCTTCCCCAAGCCGCTTTATAAGTGGAGCTGAGGGGATTCGCACCCCTAATCTTCGACGTGCAAAGGCGGATCTATAATTTCGCGGGTGTTCTCTTTTGTCCAAAAACACCTGCAAAATTGCGCATTCTGTATCTCAGATCTCCGTCTGTGTTCGCCGTTGTTCGTCCAGGTTGCTGCACACAGAGCACGCCCGGCAAGACTCGAGACTAAAGGGCACAAAGCGTGGCTCTACGGAGCGGAGGAGTACCGACTTGAGCCTGCGAGGGTGCTTCGTCGCAGGGGCCGGTTACTTTCCGCTACAGCCAGCCCTTCCACTCAGCGAGACGTGCCGCCTCCACGCGGTTGCGCATGCCCAGCTTCTTGATCGCGGTCGAGAGGTAATTGCGCACGGTGCCCTCAGATAGGTACAACTTGGCTGCCACGTCCTCGATGGTCGCTCCGTTCGCCGAGGCGGACAACACCTCGCGCTCTCGGTCCGTGAGCGGGCTCTCGCCCTCGCTCAAGGCCGCCATAGCCAGGGAAGGGTCAACTACCCGCTCGCCGTTCATAACCCGGCGGGTAGCCGTCGCGAGTTCGGAGGCCGGGGCGTCCTTGAGCAGGAAACCGACCGCGCCGCTCTCCATCGCGCGCCGGAGGTAACCAGCGCGCCCGAAGGTAGTCAGGATGATCACTCGACACGAAGGGAGCTTCGCGCGCAGCCCCTCAGCCGCGCCCAGACCGTCGCCGCCCGGCATCTCGATGTCCAACAGCGCCACGTCTGGCAAGGCGTCAAGCGCGGCGGAGATCACCTCGTCGCCGCGCGAGGCTTCGGCGACGATCTCTATGTCCTCCTCCAGGGAGAGCAAGGCCGTGAGGGCTCCGCGCACCATCGCTTGGTCCTCCGCCAAAAGCACGCGGATAGTCATCCTCGTCCGTCCTCGGGCATACCATCAGCACTCGATGGTGGCTCGCCGGCAGGAGCCACACCGTTCCGGAGCGGCAGGCTGACACGAAGGCGGAGCCCGCCCTCGGGCATCGGTTTCGCTGCGAAGTCACCACCACTCGCGGCGACACGTTCGGCGAGTCCGGAGAGACCACTGCCGCCGGTCGTTGCCTCGTGTTCGGGTGGGAAGCCGATGCCGTCGTCTGTTATCTCGGCGCGGACTTCCTCGCCGTCTCGCATCAGCCGGATCACGCAGTGCTGGGCGCGGCTGTGGCGGACGACGTTAGTCACCCCCTCGCGCACCGCCCACGCCAGAATAGTGGCCGTCGCGTGCGGCAGCTCGCCGGCCTCATGCTCGATCCGGCAGGCGATGCCTGCTGCTTTCAACATCTGGCGTGCGTCATCCAGCTCTCCGCCGAGTGTGGGCTGCCGGTAACCGGCGACTGCTTCGCGCACTTCCCGCAGGGCTTTGCGCGCCATGCCCTCAATGTCGCGGACCTCCGCCTCAGCTCTCTCGGGGGTGTCAGGCAGCAGTCGTCCGGCGAGCTCGCTCTTGAGGGTGATCGAAGAAAGGCTGTGACCCAGCAAGTCGTGCAGGTCTCGCGCGAAGCGCAACCTTTCTTCGGCCACCGCCTCGGCCGCCGCTAACTGCGCGATCTCTCTTCGCGCCGCTTGCAGCTCGCGGACCGTTACCACGAGTCGGCTCACGGTGATCATGCCGATCCCGATCAACGGAAAGGGTACTATACCCCCCCAACTCGTCGTGGCCGCTTCCCATCCCGCCTGGACCGCGTAGACCGCGCCCGCGACGGCCGTGACGGCGACAACCGCCAAGGCCGCCTCGCGTGTCGGCAGCGTCACCGCGGCGGCGACCACGACGTACATAAAGCGGTAGGGAACGCCGCTGCCATACACGAGCTCAATGTACAGCGCGAGGGCTGCGAGAACCAAGAGGAGTCCGATCCGAATCCGGAGTTCCTGAGACGCCAACTCGACGTAGGGAAATGAGTAGCGCAGCATGAGCCAGAGGAAGACCGCGACAACGGCCACTATCGAAGCTAGGAACGCGAGCAGCTCTACCGGAGAGAGATCGGTCCGCAGCACCTGAATCACAAAGCCGACGGGAAACAGCAACCACACCGCCGTAAAGAGGAGCCATGCAACGGGGAGCGGTTTGTCGCGCGAGGCGTCGGCGACCTGTGCGTACACGCCGCCAGCGGAGATCGTCGGTTGCTCGTTATCTCTTGCTTGCGTCACCGTGGTCGTTCCTGTGTAAAGCCTAGCGCCTTGAGTATACGCGAAACGGTGATCTCCGCCGGTTCGCTCGATCTCACGCCACATCACGCCTCTGCAACGCGAATCCGGCTATAAGGGCGAAGATGATGGCGTAGGCTGCCAGCACTAGCGTGGCCTGGGTTCCATCTACGACGGTGTTCACCCCGGGCGTGTCGTCTCCTCCGCCCAGCGCCGAGACAAGAGATCCCGCATTCACCCCGGGCAATGCTTTTTGCAGCGTCTCGGCGAAGTCAAGAAGTGCTGCGGCTACGTTGACGATTAGGTTCTCTACGCCCAAAATCCACACTACTCCGAGCCCGAT